>Ga0209201_1000021_pt1 | contig 262044 bp, 233 predicted proteins | sample AD_UKC055_MetaG_FD_184411 | JGI IMG/M metagenome (GOLD analysis project Ga0209201, IMG submission 184411) | Active sludge microbial communities of municipal wastewater-treating anaerobic digesters from USA - AD_UKC055_MetaG (SPAdes) (version 2) | ecosystem: Engineered > Bioreactor > Anaerobic... | reverse complement strand
TTATCCTTGAGAAGTTTATGTCCCCTCTGGGCCAGAGTCAGACGACGTCTGAGCCTCATGAGCTCCATGCGGTTGGGATTAACTTTAAGCTTCATCTAAGACTCCAGTTGACCAACCTGTTTTAGGCCCTGTAATATTTCTCGAGATATTCCGGCCTGATTCTCTTCAACTCTTTTTCTGGCAGGAGGCGGAGCAGCTTCCAGCCGATATCAATCGTCTCGGTAATTCCTCTGGCTTCCAGCTCTCCCTGCCGGACAAACTCATTTTCAAAACGTTCAGCAAATTTCAAATAGAGCTGATCAAGGTCGGTCAAAGCAGCCTCACCGAGAATGAGGGCCAGTTCGCGGGCTTCTTTTCCACGGGCATAGCAGGCAAAAAGCTGGTTTAAAACATCGGAGTGGTCTTCTCTCGTTTTATCAGCACCAATGCCTTTATCTTTAAGCCTGGAAAGAGAAGGCAAAACATCAATCGGCGGATAGATACCGCGGCGGTGAAGTTCACGGCTCAGGATGATCTGGCCTTCTGTAATATAACCCGTGAGGTCAGGAATGGGGTGAGTCTTGTCGTCATCGGGCATGGTCAGGATGGGAATCATGGTAATTGAACCTTTTTTGCCTTTGATGCGGCCAGCCCGTTCATACATCGTGGCCAGGTCGGTGTAAAGATAACCGGGATAACCGCGGCGGCCTGGAATTTCCTTGCGGGCGGCTGATATTTCGCGCAGAGCTTCAGCATAAAAGGTCATATCAACCAGAATGACCAGAACATGCATGTCAAGATCAAAAGCCAAGTACTCGGCGCAGGTCAGAGCGAGGCGCGGGGTGGCAATTCTTTCTATGGCTGGTTCATTGGCCAGATTCAAAAAGAGGACAGCCCTTTCCAGAGCGCCTGTTCGCCGGAAATCTTCGATGAAGAAATTAGCCTCTTCAAAGGTGATGCCCATCGCAGCAAAGACGACGGCAAATTTTTCTTCCTTGCCAAGAACCTTAGCCTGGCGAGCAATTTGGGCAGCGATCTGAGGATGGGGCAAACCGCTGCCGGAGAAGATAGGGAGCTTCTGACCACGCACCAGAGGATTCATGCCATCAATGGCTGAAATGCCGGTCTGAATAAACTCGGAAGGATAATCGCGGGCTTCAGGGTTAATGGGACTGCCATTAATGTCCAGCATCTTGCGGGCAATAATCCGCGGACCGCCATCCCGCGGCTCACCCGAGCCATCAAACACCCGGCCGATGATTTCTTCCGAAACAGGGAGCTCCTGCGAGCGGCCGAGAAACCTGACCCGGGAACGGTTGACATCAAGTCCGACCGTGCCTTCAAAAACCTGAACAACTGCCTGATTGGTTGAAACATCCAGGACTGTTCCCCGCCGGCGGTGGCCGGTGGCGTCTTCAATCTCGACCAGCTCATTGTATTTGACGTCAGAGATTTTTTCGACAATAATCAGCGGGCCAACAATATTGGTAACTGTTAAATATTCTTTTGCCATGGTCTTTAACCTCGACTGGAAAGTTCCTTAAAGGAAGCATCTATTTGTTTTTCTATGTTGAGCAGAGCCTGCTCATCTTGAGGTAAATATTTCATTCTGGCCAGCTGCTCACGGACTTCCAGTGAAATAATCTCCTTGAAGTCGCAGCCCTCCTCCAGAGCCTGATTAGCTCGCCGATGAAAATAAAGGATGTTGCGAAGCATGAGATATTGCTGTCGCAAAGGAGTGTAGGTATCCTGCGGATGGTAAGCGTTCTGGTGAAGAAAATCCTCCCGAATAGAGCGGGCCGTCTCCAGCACCAGCCGGTCTTTAAACGACAGTGATTCAACGCCAATCAAGCGGGCAATTTCCTGAAGTTCCGCCTCCATTTCCAGCAGTTTTAACGCCTCCTGGCTGAGATCGGTAAAATCTTCAGCCACTTTCTCGGCCATATATTTTTTAAGCGTATCTCTGTACAGCGAATAGCTCTGCAGCCAGTTGATGGCCGGAAAATGACGCATATTGGCCAGCTGATCATCCAGAGCCCAGAAAACCTTAACCACCTTGAGTGTAGCCTGAACGACTGGATCAGACAGGTCACCACCGGGTGGGCTGACCGCGCCAATAACGCTCAGTGCTCCTTCCCGGTGGTCTGAACCGAGGCAAACAACCTTGCCGGCGCGTTCATAGAACTCGGCCAGACGGCTGGCTAAATAGGCCGGATAACCTTCGTCACCTGGCATTTCCTCCATTCGGCCACCGATTTCGCGCAGAGCTTCAGCCCAGCGAGAGGAAGAGTCAGCCATAAGTGCCACAGAATAGCCCATATCGCGAAAATACTCGGCAATGGTAATACCGGTATAAATTGAAGCTTCACGGGCAGCCACCGGCATATTGGAAGTGTTGGCGATGATGATTGTTCTCTCCATTAACGGCCGGCCGGTAGAGGGGTCTTTTAGTTCCGGGAAGCTCAGCAACAGGTCAGCCACCTCATTGCCACGCTCGCCGCAGGCCACATAGACAATAATCTGAGCATCTGACCACTTGGCTAACTGATGCTGTACAACCGTTTTGCCGCTGCCAAAAGGACCCGGGACACAGGCTGTACCGCCCTTGGCTAAAGGGAAAAGTGTATCTAGAATTCTCTGGCCGGTAACCAGCGGTTCATCAGGCATCATTCTTTCTTTAACCCGACGCTGCCTTCTGACCGGCCAGACCTGAAATAGCTTAATTTCTTCCTCCGAACCGGCCTGTGTTTTTACCCGGCAGACCGGTTCGTCGACACTGAATTCTCCGCTCTTGATATCAATTATTTCACCTTCCACCCCGGCCGGGACTAAAATGTGGTGCTGGATAAGCTGGGTTTCCTGCACATAGCCGATAATATCACCGACTACCAGTTTGTCCCCTCTTTTCTTTTCAGGAGTAAAAACCCATTTTCTGTCACGTCTTAAGGCTGGCATTTCAATGCCGCGTGAGACGAAGTCGCCATGTTCACGGCGAATAACGTTAAGCGGTCTCTGGATACCATCATAAATAGAGCCAAGAAGACCGGGCCCAAGCTCAACCGATAAGGGGCGTTCCGTTAAAGTCACCGGCTCGCCAGGACCGACTCCGGTTGTATCCTCATAAACCTGGATGTAAGCCAGGTCATTATTCAGTTCAATTATTTCACCCACCAGCCCCAGCTGGCCGACTTTGACCATGTCATACATTTTGGCCCCTAAGCAGTCTGAAGCTACGACCAGCGGGCCAGCTACTCTGATTATCTTTCCCTGTTTCATATTAAGTCCTTTCTCTAAAAAGTGCGTCTGAACCGGTGGCCCGAATCGAAAGTTCCATGATAGCCCTGGCCACCGCTTCGGTAGCTCCTCGATAATCAGAAAAACCGAGGCACACGGGCAGAAATTTATGGCTGAGAGCGGAAATTTCCGCCTTTAATGGTTCAAGCCATTTTTCCTGGATGAGGCAGAGGCTGTACTTTTCCTGAACAATTTGCTCCAGCCTTGCCCTGGCTTCATCCAGGTTGGCTGGTGAATAGACTGTCAGGCCAAAAAGACGGAAGAGCTGGCAGAACTCAGCCTCTCCGATCATAGCAATTCTCGCCGGTTCAGACATAGGTCTGGCTTATCCTTTCTTTAAGTAGAAAAGCTGGAATATTTAACATCTGGCCCAGGATTACCAGCCGGGTAAGCTTGAGCTCCTGCCGTCGGGCCAGACCGTAGGCAAAAAGCGGCTCGGGTCCGAAAGTGACTTTTTTAGCCGACTGGAGATAATCCATGACGAGATTTTCTGCCTCTCGCTCAAAAGCAATAAAACTATCCTGAGCCTGCAAAAAGTTCAGTCCTTCCCGCCAGAGCCGTTCATAGGAGGTGGCCTTTAAAAGCTGGGCAAAATCCTCCAGATTAGAGCTATAATTGTCGAGAAACATCTTTTTCTCCAGCTGTCCACCAGAAACAAATTTTTCCTCAAATTGACTTACCGGACGGCCAGCATAACGGCAGCGCAGATAAATTTTAAGATTGGCCAGGTCAATTTTCAGCCGGAAAAAATCAAGAAAAAATGGCTCAGCAAGAAGAGAAAGAGAGCCGGCTACCCTGGCCACCTCATCGGCCAGCCGGTAATAATCATAAAGTTTTTTGTCCAGAAAAAGCTCCCCCAGGGTGTCATCCAGAACAGAACGTTCTGCCTCCAGGAAAGCTTCCAGTTCAGCTGGCGTTCTTGCCTCGCGCAAACGGTCGGTTGTTTTCCCGGCTTCTGAAATTAATTCGGCTGCCCGTTTAAAATCAGGGGCTTCAGCTGCTTCCCTGAAAATACGGGCAGGAATTAAATAGTTCTCCAGGGCTTTAATTCGCCCGACGGCGAAAGCATAATCTAAAGGAGAGAACTTAGCTGTCATTTTAGATCTTAAGCCAGGCTAAAATCTCATTCTCGATTTCAGGTCCTAACTCAGCTAAAAGCCGGTCAGCCTCGAGCATCTCTTCCAGGATTCCTTCCCGGGAAACTATTTCCTTTTTTAGCCTCAGTTTCTTTAATTCTTCATTCTTCAGGGCTTCCTCAAGGACCCGGGAAATCTGCTCTCTTCTGGCCTTAAGGAGTTCCATTCTTCTCTGCAATTGAGCCTGGGTCAGAATCCGGCTGGCCTCCAGGCTGGCTTCCGTTTCAGCTTGTTTGATAATTGACTCAGCCTGAGCCCGGGCTCTGGCCTCAGCTTCTTTCTTCAGGCTGTCAGCTTTTTTTCTGGCTTCGCCGAGAATAGCCTCAACTTCCTGGCTGGCTTCCTGCTCAATTTTTTCCAGAATCTTCTGAAGACTCATTTTTACCCTGGCTGATTAAAGTTTAATTCCGTTGAGTAAAAGAACCGTGGCTAACAGGCCCAGAACAGCATAGGTTTCGACCAGAGCACCCATAACCAGGGGCTTGGTCATATCTTTTGGTTGCTTGGCCACCATGTAAATCCCGGAAGCACAAACTTTACCCTGATAAATGCCCGAAACCAGGCTAGCAAAAGCCACGGGAAAGCAGGAAAACATAATCTGCAATCCCTGTTGAACAGTTGGCTGAATTATCTGGCCTCCCAGGAGACCTAACTTTAAAATGACCAGAAATCCGCTCAAAAAGCCATAAATGCCCTGGGTGCCAGGCAAAGCTGTCAGTGGGATCAGGATCCCGAATTTAGACGGATCTTCGCTCATTACACCCGAAGCCGCCTGACCAGCCAGCCCGATACCAATAGCCGAGCCTATACCGGCGATAAAGACAGCCAGTGCAGCTCCTAAAATAGCCAGTGTCAATCCTAAAGACATATTTACCTCCTGCTGGAGTCAGCAATTATTTTTCATTTGATAAACTCAATATATTTGTTTACCAATTTAACCGGCTGAAAAGGTTTCCCGCCGGCTTCATAAAATCTGCCAAAAAATTCCACAAACTGCAGCCTCATCGAATGGACAAAAGCACCAAGAAGACCAATAGCCAGATTAAAAAGATGGCCACCGGCAAAAATTAGAATAGCAACCAGCCAACCAATGAAAGGAAAACCCCAGGCGATCTGAGCCAGCGAGTTAACCACCATGGCAATTACCCCGGTTGCCAGGCCCAGAGCCAGCAATCTGGAATAGGACAATGTATCAGAAAAATAGTTGGTTATACCATAAAGAGCATAAAGACCATTAAAAAAACGGGCAAAGATGTTTCGCGAAGGCGAACTGAAAAAGACAATACCGGCTGCCCCCACCAGAGTCAGGATACCCAGGAGCGGTGGTTGCTTAAGAAGGAAATAAAACAGGAGAGAAGGAAGAAGCACCAGCCAGCCGCCTTTGACGGCAATAGCAGTTACTTTGTTTCCCCTTCTGAACTCTTTCACCAGGCTGAGAAAGGTGGAAAGCATAACCTGAATAAAGCCAAGAGCCAGAGATAGAATTAAATAAGGAATCGGATTCTTAATCGGGTCAATAAGAACCAGAGGCTTGATCGGAAAGCCGAACCAACCGCCAAAAAGTGTTCCAAAAATCATATTGGAAAGGCCTAAATAAAAAAGAAGGGTCATAAATAGCCTGGTTCCACCTTTGGGTTGAGCTTTTTTCAGATAGAACAAACTGAGCAAAGCCATAACCAGGCCATAACCACCCTCGCTGAGACACAGGCCAACAAAAACAAAGAAGAATGGGGCCAAGTAAATGGTCGGGTCTATACCTCCCGGACGCGGTAAGCCATATAAGGTGGTAACTACTTCAAAAGGTTTAATCACTTCCGGGTTGTCCAGAATAACCGGAATATCGTCTTGCTCTTCCGGTTTTGGTTCCCTTAGATTCAAATAAATATCCTGTGAAAACCGGCTGACCCTTTCTGCCAGATAATCAGCTTCGCTGGCCGGTACCCAGCCTGCTAACCAAGCAGTTTTTTCAGTCAGGCCAGCCAGACTGGCCGCAGCCAATTTTTGCTTTTCGTTGAGAAGCACATCATAAACAGCCATCAGAGGCGAGCGGTGAACAGCAAAAGAGGTCATCTGCTTTTCCAGCTCGTTGATTTCTTCCCTGGCCCTGGACTTCTGCTGTTCCAGCTGGGCCAGCAGGTCAGAGACTTTTTCATCTCCCTTTAACCTCGAGAAGTAAGATTCAAGGGAAATATAAGTGAATTTAAAGCCAGAAAAAATAGCTTCGATCTCTTCTTTCAGACTCTGATGATAAATAACAAGAATGTAAGCCAGATTTTTCTCGGCTGAGATGACGGAGACAGCGGCCGGCTGCTCGGTGAGTTGCTCCTTTATATTTTCTAAATCCTCTCTTTTAACTTCAGCCATTTTTAGCTGGCAGCAGTCAAAACCGGTCAGGTGGCGAAGAGGGGCGTCCAGAGCCAGCAGGGGCTTCAAAAATTCTTCTTCTTTTTCAATCTGCTTTATGTTCTGCCAGAGCTGAGCCCGCTTCGCTTCCAGTGCCTCATAATCTTCGACCACTTTCTGGTAACCATAATCAAGGAGAACTTTTCTCAAACTGGCCGAATATTTTGGCTTAGGCGCTAAGAGTTTCTCCAGGCCCTTTTTGGGCTCTGTTTCGGGCAGGTTTTGAATCACATGGTTGATTCTTCCAAGCCAGCGTTCATATTCTGTCAGCTCGAGCGGTGAGCTGGCCAGTTCCAGTTCTTCATAAGGAAGCGGGTCAAGTTGAGCTATTCCCAGCTCCTGGAGATAAGAGACAAAGCCTTCCAGCTCAGTTCTGGGCAGAAGGACTTCCATTCTCTTAACTGCGGCTATAGCCATCTTTAGAACTGCCTTTCTCTTATAATCTGCAGGAGCCGCTCGGTGGTTTTTTCTACCGCCTGATTAAAGTTGGCCGAAGCGATCTCCAGTAGCTGCTTTTTCTCTTCTTCCGTCTTTTCTTTTATCGCCCTGGCCTCTTTTTCAGCTTGCTGACGCGCTTCGGTTTTAATCCGGGCCGCCTGGTTTCTGGCTTCAACCAGAATTTTTTCTGTGAGCTTCGAGGCTTCCTCCGTCGCCTCTCTGATTATCTCGGAGGAAGTTTTCTGCCGGGCCTCCTCAATTTTCAGGCGGGCCCGGGCCTCAGCCTCCTTCACCTTGAGGAGAATCTCAGAGGTCTGGGTTCCTTCTGATTGGCTTCCATTGAGCTTCTTATCTTCCATCTTTTATCCTGAATAAATAAATTTCTGTGACTTTTTTCTTAGAATCGCAGAGAAAAAATCTCCGTTTCTGGCTGGCCGGGGAACCCGGCTGAGTTTAACTCAAGCCATGAAATCCTGATAAAGGTAAAACACCTTTTCAGGCAATTTTTTCTTATTCCATGAAGATTCAAGCCTGGACAGCCTGCTTCTGGTTTCAATCGGACCAAAATTAAAGATCAAATGGGCACCGCCCTCACTAAGACTATTAATATAATCGAAAGAGGCCGGTATATCAAGATGAATAATTACATGAGCCTTCTTTTGTTTTATATTTTTGAGAAGTTCCAGAACAACCGGTTGACCGCTCTCATCAAAAAAGCGGTTCGACCAATGCAGCCAGCAGTTTTTTTTAGGCCATTCAGCCAGACTCTCCGCAGGCTGTCCGTGATGATAATAGACGAGGGTAGTGCCGCCGGCCAGGGTTTCCTCCGCCAGTCTGGCGAGCTGGCTAGTTTCCCAGCTTTTCTGGCGTGACGAAATAAAAACCGCTTCCAGTTGCGCGGCCAGTTTCTCATCAAAGGCTTCAGCCCTGGAGCCTTCCTCCAGGAAGAAATACACCGGGCAGTTATTTTTATTCAGAAGCTCAGTTATAGCCGCCAGTTGCAGAAAATCAGGCCGGGCCAGGTCTCCACTGTAGAAAGAAAAATGGAAGCGAGAAAGAATGGTCAACTCATTCAGACCGAAAAGGCCAGTATCGAGGATGATTGGTTTTAGTTTTTTTCTGGAAGCCAGCTCCAGCACTCCCTGCAGTTCATTAAACTCATGGACATCATCACGGATAATCAGTCGTTGGCCCTTATTAAGCGGTTGAACCTGCTCTTCCAGTTTTACCCAGTCCATAAGAAATAAAAGTTAACATCTAAAATGACAGGTGTCAACTAAAATCGCGAGAAGAAGGCTTAGATTTGAGACAGAAAGAGAGCTGCGGTATGATGGTTTGAGAGCTAGCTATAATTGAAGCCATAGACACTGAAATTTGCGCGGAGAAAGAGAAATGCCAGAAACCACTGAGAATATAAAAAGGGCAGGTAGCGCACTGGTTTTGTTTTCAGGCGGGATTGATTCGACGACTGCCTTTTACTGGGCCTTAAGGCGGTATGCCCGGGTCCTGCCTGTTATTTTTGATTATGGACAGAGGCACCGGGTGGAAATAAACATGGCCAGAAAAACAGCCCGGAGGCTCGGGCTTGAACCAAGACTGATCAAGGTTGACCTGAGACAGATTGGCGGCTCGGCCCTGACCGATGAAAAAATAAAAGTGCCGGCCTTTAAACAGGCAGAAGAAATAAAAGAAGGGCTGCCCGTGACCTATGTCCCTTTTCGCAATGGAATTTTTATCGGGCTGGCCACTGCCCTGGCCGAAACCATTGATATCAGCCACGTGGTTTGCGGCTTTAATGTGATTGATTCACCAAATTATCCAGATACCACCGGCGGTTTTGTCAGAGCCATGGAGAAAGCCATAAATGAGGGCACCAGAGCAAGACTGAAGGGCAAAAAATTGAGAATCATTGCTCCTTTCCTCAAGATGAAAAAATCAGACATTATCAGGCTCGGCCTGAGCCTCGGAGCCGATTATTCCTATTCAGTTAGCTGTTACGCCGGAGGAGAAATTCCCTGCGGCCGCTGTTCGAGCTGCCTCCTGCGGGCCCGGGCCTGGCAGGAAGTGGGAGAGAAAGACCACCTGCTGGTGCGTCTTAAAAAGGAGGGTAAAATATGAGCTGGAAACTCAAGGTCAGAGATAAATTTTCGGCAGCCCATTTTCTGCGGGAATACCAGGGGAAATGTGAAAAACTGCATGGACATACCTTTCAGGTCGAGGTGGAAATTGCCGTGACTGAGCTGGATAAAACCGGCCTGGGCATTGACTTTGTTGAGATCAAAAAAAAGCTGGCCGGGATTTTACCTGATCATAAGCTCCTTAACGAAGTTTATGATTTTAATCCCTCGGCTGAAAATCTGGCGAGGCATTTTTACCGTGAACTTCGAGCCTTCTATCCAGTCTCAGCTGTGACTGTCTGGGAGTCTGAGGATGCAGCCGCCACTTACACTGAAGATTAGCGAGATTTTCTTTTCAGCTGAAGGCGAAGGCGGAAGGCAAGGGCAACCGACCATCTTTCTCCGGTTATCCGGCTGCAATCTGCGCTGCGATTTTTGTGACACGAGCTACGCCTGGGAAGAAGGCCGGGAAATAGAGCTGGAAATAATTCTTAGTAAATTGGTAGGAATTAAAAACAAATATAAAGCTAACTGGGTGTCAATTACCGGCGGGGAACCGCTTCTTCAGGACATCAAGCCACTGGTCGAAAAGCTCAGACGGGCTGGTTTTAAAATCCAGATAGAGACCAATGGAACAAAGCCTATAACTTTTAAGGTGGACTGGCTGACCGTTTCTCCCAAGCCACCGGATTTTTATACAACCACAAGCTGCCGGCAGCAGGCGACGGAAGTTAAATTGGTGGTAACGAGGAATTTAAGTCTGGCTCAGATCGAGACAGTAAGAAGAAAGTTCCCGACCAGAGCCCCTCTCTGGCTTCAACCGCAATCAAATGAAGATTGGAGTTACCGCCGGGCCTGGCACCTTTTTGAACAGGCGGCCAGAGGCGGACTAAAGAATATCAGACTCGGCTGCCAGCTTCACAAAATTTACGGCCTGAGGTAGCTGGCGGTAGGTTTTTATTTCAGGCCAGCCGGCTTAACCAGTTGATTTTCTGCGCCCTTTTTCCCAGCCAGCTTATGACCGTTTCTCGCCAGGTAAACACCAAAGAAAATAACCGGCACGCCCGCTACCTGAATCCAGGTGATGCGGTCATGAAGGAAGATACAGGCCGTCAGAACGCCGAAGACCGGCGTCAGGTTGCTGAAGACACCGGTTCTGGCTCCGCCTATTCTCTCAATTGACTTATACCAGATAATCGAAGCCAGGACGAGAGCCAGTAGAGCCGAGTAAAGAACCCCGAGCCAGCCTCCCAGGGAGACATGGTTGAAATCTGTTCGCACAAAATGTTTCCAGCCGAAGGGCAGGTAAAAGATGGTACCCAGGATATTGGTCAGAGCTGCCATCTTGAGCGGCGACATATTTTTAAGGGCCGGACGGGCATAAATGGTATATAGAGCCCAGAGAAAACAGGAAATAAGATTGAAAACGACGCCTGAGACCTCAGAACCTCTAAAATTAAAGCCATCCGGCCGCCCGAGGATAACGGCATAGAGGCCCCCGACCGAGAGCAAAATTCCGAACCAGCCGGCCGGTCGCAATCGTTCAAAACCAAGGACAGCGCTCAAGAGGGCAATTAAAATGGGCGTCATGGCATTGGTCATGGAAATAAGAGAGGCCGCGGTCCGGCTCAAACCGGCAATGAAGAAGACCTGATAAAAGGTGATTCCGGTGAGCGAGAGTAATATCACCCGCGGCACATCCTCGCGTTTGATTCTAAAGCCTTCCCCGCTCCGCCAGAGGATAAGTGCATAAAGGGCAGAGGAGATCAAAAACCTGGTCAGATTAAAAGCCTGAGGTGAAAGCTGGGAAAAGGAGACCTTGATCACCGGCACATTGGCTCCCCAGATGAAGGTGGTCAAAATCATGAGGAGATCGGTGAGGCCAAAGGGTGCCGGCCGGTCAACAGACTCGAGCTTTCTGCTGGCCTTATCTTCAGTGGAGAGAACAAAAGTCCCCACTGTCTGGTCGGAGACATGTATCGCCGGCCCTGCAGCAACCAGGACCGCGCTCGAGGAGTAAGCGTCGCATCTTCCGGCCGGCGAGTCGCTCCCTGTCCCGAACTCGCCGACGGCAGCTGCATTAATTTTTATGCTGAGATCAAGTCCGGAAGCCGGGCCAGCAGCTGTCAGATCAGCCGGCTTCTCAGGGCTGGATAAATCTGAACTGGTGCACCTCGTTGACTTTGCTTCTCCCCGGCCAGCAAAATCTGAACTGCCTGCGCTGCTTGCTTCTGCTGCTGTCTCGATAAAGTCCGGTCCGACTTTGACTCCAGTTTTCCGGCCGTATTTATAAAATTCCTCATTTCCCATTTTTTTTCTTTTTATTTTTGCTGACAGACTGAAATTTTTTATTCGCCACGCGGATAGCGGGCTTCAACGACTGAGCTCAACCCACCCCGCGGCGTAAATTCTCCTCTGACCAGAGCCTTTTTCGGCTGGCAGGCTTTAACCACATCTTCCAGAATGCGATTGACGGCATTCTCATAAAATATTCCAAGATTACGGTATGCCAGGATATACATTTTAAGCGATTTAAGCTCCATGACTTTTTTGTCTGGAATGTACCAGATCGTAATAATACCAAAATCAGGCAGGCCGGTTTTCGGACAGACAGAAGTGTATTCTGGAATTTCAATGGTTATCTCATAATCAGGAAACTGATTGGGAAAAGTCTCAATTTCAGGCAACCTGGTCTTAAGGCCGGCCCTGGCTTCCTTTTCGCCATATTCGGCAGTTGTTACTTTGTTTTTTTGAGCCATTTTTTTCTCGCTTAAAATTTTATTGCTATTAATCATAGCCCAAAAACAGACCTCCAGCAAGAAAGCGAATGGCCTCATCTAAAATCTAATCAAAAATGAATCGTTGCTTCACGATAAAATCTACACGAAAATCTTTTGTATGGCGGTTCGGATTCAAGCTAAGCTCTGGTCCGAGATCAGCAGGAAAATGAAGAGTTACAATCAGGATTAAAGACCCAACGAGTCAATTGATTCAGAGCAGAAAAGAGACAGCAGGAAAGAACATCTTTATCTTACTGGCTGCGTGAAGCAAACCACAGACATTTTTCCTTCCAGTTACAGTCCCCGCAAATATTCTCAATATCAGAAATGCTCCCGAGCCTGGTATTAGCCAGCGAAATAAAATCATGGGCCTTGCCCTTTGTCCCCTCTTGCAAATTTAAATGCTGTAAAACTCGCCGATCCAGAGCCTGAATCTCCGGAACAGGCCCGGTATCTTTCTGGCAAGTCCCTTGAACCTGGTGAGAGCAACAAGAACAGATATCATCACACCCGGTAATTATCTGCAATTCAGAATTCGATTCCATTTTTTTATAATTCTGGCCATATTCCTGACAAATTCCTCACTGTAGCCATACCCCTGGAAACCCTGGAGGCACAAAAGGTGATGAGCCCTGATATTTAAGATGATCTCAGTCATTTACCTTCTTCGCGTCGACTTCACCATTATATGCTTCCCGTGGTGTAATAGCTCTGGCCAGGGCAGCAGCGGTTATGATCTTGATCAGGTCTCCAATAATAAATGGCACAGTTCCCATCCAGAGCAAATTCCTGAGAGTTAAGCCTGTGCCTTTCACCAGGTAAGACCATAGCCCGAGTTGTAATAATCCCGGTATATGTATCAGGATAAAATTGGCAAATAACATTAAACCGAGCATGGGTAGAAAATTTCTGACTTTAATATATCTGTCAGTAAAATAGCCAAGGAATAAGGCCGCCAGAATAAAGCCCAGAAGATATCCACCAGTCGGCCCAGCCAGAGCACCAAAACCTCCACTAAAGCCAGCTAACCAGGGGAGACCGGCCATACCTAATATTATATATATGGCCTGGCTTATACCTCCCCACCATCTCCCTAAAAGGATCCCGGCTAATAATACGGCCAGGGTCTGACCTGACATTGGAACCGGAGTCCAGGGAAGAGAAACTTTTATTTGTGCAGCCAGTCCCGTTAAACAGGCCATACCCAGGGCTAAAGTAATCTTATTAATCAGAGCCAGACTATGCCGCCATTTGAAAAACAAATATCTCGCTTTGTGAAACTTATCAATCGCGGCTATCTCCATCATTCTTTCCTCCTGCTAATAATTTAACATCATTCCATTAAGTTATTTAAGGGACAGGCAAAAAGCAATGAAGCAGCTTTACTCCTTTTCTCCTTGACCTGATAGGTCTCCAGACAATCTGCTTTCTGCCACCAACTAGTGCCTGCCAAATTTCCATCCTGTCTTAAGCCCTGCTGGGCAGAGCTCAAAATTTAACGGCCTTATTATACTTGAATTTTTTTCTTCTAAGCCAGACCTGTCTAATCAAAAAGAAAATTTTTATTGCTGTTCCAGATTTTTTCTTAACCTGGCAAAGAATTTTTCTGCTTCTTCATAATCCCTGGCCTTAATAATATTTTTAAGAAACTCAAGCCGCGAGCAGATCTTTTCCAGTTGCGGGATTGAGTGAGGATTAAACAGCACTTCTGCCAGCAGAACATCATCTTCTTGCAGGACTTTCCTGGCGATTTCTTTATGACGCTTGAAAGTTGTTCCCGGGACGATCTTCGAAGTCAGACAGGCAGCAAAGGTTATAGATGAAGTAAAAGGAAGTGCCAGGGAATAAGACATCAGCTCATCATGTTCACTAAAGGAATATTCAAAAACATTCAGGCGGCATTTCTCAAAGAACTTTAGCAAATGCTTTTATACAGGTTTTGAATAAACTCGGCCGAAAGAAGCCGGCCCGAAAACCTCATAATATTATTTAAAACCTGCTCTTCCCTTTCTTTATCAGTTACTGTTAATTTTTGCCCTCTGGTCCTCAGGCCAAGCTCCATTCTTTCATAGATTAGCTTTAAAATCTCGCCATCAAGATGGTCGATTTTATTTCGAATTTCATTCAGGTTCATTATTCCTCCTTTAAAGACAGAAAAAGACTTTAAGAAAAGTTAAAAATTGGATAAAAGGGTAAGGTATTATTCTTCAGCATCATCGAAAAGGCAGAAAAAGATGGTCGGCTAAAGCCAGGTGATTTAATCATTGAAAATTCTTCGGGCAATATAGCTCTGGGCCCGGCTTTGATGGCCATTCAGAAAGGCTATCGCCTGAAGGTCATTGTCCGGGACAGTATCAGTAAAGAAAAACTTGACCAGTTAAAAGCCTTGGGAGTTGAAATCCAGCTGGTGGACCACACCCTGCCGCCCGAATCACCGCAGAGCTACAATAACATTACACCGATTCTGGCCGGGCAGACGCCGGATTGCTATTTTCCTGATCAACATAATAACCGTGAAAATAATGAGGCTCATTACTACACAACGGGACCTGAAATCTGGGAGCAGATGGAAGGGAAAATTGATTATTTTGTTGCCGGCATCGGAACAGGTGGAACCATCTGTAGGGCAGGTAAATATCTCAAAGAAAAAGACCCGGGCATAAAGATTATAGGTATTGATCCAGCCGGCTCTGTTTTTTATGATTACTTTCATTCCAGAAAAAAGGCAAAGCCTGCTCCTTACCTCATAGAAGGGCTCGGCGATGAATTTCTGATTAATTGCGTCGATTTCGATCTTCTGGATGATATCTATCAGATTACCGATAAAGAAGCCTTTCTTATGACGAGGGAAATTGCCCGCCGGGAGGGACTTCTGGTCGGTGGGTCAAGCGGGGCAGCTCTCTGGGAAGTAATGAAACTGGTCAGAAGTTTAGAAAAACCAGCCAGAATAGTCACAGTCTTTCCTGATGGTGCTTCTCGTTATTTGAGTACCATTTTTAATGAGGCCTGGCTAAAAGAAAAAGGCTTTCTTTAGATGATAAACCCCATCCGCCTGATGATGAAGTAAAACTAAAGTGAAATAGCGGGCAGGCATTAAAAGCGCCTGGCTGTAAAAGAAAGATAATTCACAGGAGTTCTGTCGATAGCAAACCTGTATAATTCACAATAATTCGCCAACAACTCAGGCCAACTTATTTTATTGTCAGCCTCATAGATTATTCCCAGGAAAAATGAGGGATACGAACAGATTTAATAAAATCGTCTCATATCCTGATTTTTTATCAAAGTTAATTATTAAAAATCCTGTTAGCAATCCTCCCAGTAATGCCTTATAATCTCTTCGAGCCATCGTATGTAAACTCCTCCTTTCTTGAGATTAACTTCTTTAAAAGGAGATTCTACGATGGCTCACTCCTTTAATCCAATTTGCAAACTTCCTTATACACCAGCAAAAATCGCGAAACCTGTTCAGTTTTATGAACAAAGCAGGCAAAATATTTCTTAAGTTTCTATTTATCCCATTAATAAATCATAAGCTTCAGCGTTTAACAGGGCGCAGCCTGCCGCACCTCTAATCGTGTTGTGCACCAGAGCGACAAAACGTATTTGCCTGTCTGCCACCTTAACCAGCCGGCCGATACTCACACTCATACCGCCGCCCGCATTCCGATGTAATCTTGGCTGGGGAGCTTCCGGCTTTGACCGGTAAATCAGTGGATTTTCGGGAGCAGTAGGGAGCTTTAGCCCTTGGAGTGATTTGAACTCTGCCAGGGCTCTGACCACTTCGTCCAGAGTGACTTTTTCCTCTGTCCTCACGAAAACCGAGAGCAGGTGTCCGTCCACCACCGGCACCCGATTACACTGGGCTTCAAGACTGAAGCTGGCCGGTTCAATTCTGTCCGGCTTTCGCTCGCCCAGAATTTTTTTTGCTTCGCGCTGAATTTTTTCCTCTTCGTTTTTTATGTATGGAATAATATTGTCCATAATATCGAGCGAACTAACGCCAGGGTAGCCTGCACCGGAGATAGCCTGCATCGTCACCACCTCGATCGCTTCCAGGTCGAATTTATCCATAATTGGCTTAAGCGCCATGACCAGCCCGGTGGTCGAGCAATTAGGATTGGTTACAATTTTCCCCGGGGTTTTTTGACTGTGGATAAGATTCAGATGATCCAGATTCACTTCCGGCACAATTACCGGCACATTTTGATCCAGACGGTGGCTGGAAGCATTGGAAAAGACAACATAACCGGCCGCGGCCAGTTCTGCCTCGATCGGCCCAGCCACATCTGAGGGCAGAGCCGAAAGCACATAGTCTGCTTCAAAATCCGGACGGCAATCTCTGACCACCATCTCACTTATTTTATCGGGTGGCGGTGTCTCGAGATGCCAGTGGACAGCTTCTCGGTATTTTTTCCCGGAAGAATTATCGGAGGCAGCCAGAGCCGAAATTTCAAAAAACGGATGGCTGGAAAGAAGTTGAACTAACCTCTGTCCGACGAGCCCGGTTGCTCCCAGAATACCTACCTTTTTCACTTCAATTCTCCTTTCTTCACCACTTCGCCAGCGGAAACGGACGATGCTCTGCCGTCTTCCACTGCTTCGAATTCCGCCCTTTCAATTCTCATTTAGAATTTTTGACTCAACTGAAATTCAAATTACTTAAATAAAAATTTATTCCCGCCTGTCTTAGTTTCATCAGGTTTTTAAATCTAAAGGCTGACAACCTCTGGCTCTCTCCAGAAATTTCAAGCTGTGCCTGCCCACGATGCCCAGCCGATCACCGACAATAATAAGAAGAGTTTCCACCTTCTCGTTTAAAGCCTGCGCCAGAACCTTCTCGATGTCTTCTGCCTCTTTCACCAGATTGCCATAGGCCGTGGCCAGAGCATCGGCTAAGGTGGCATCCGGAGAAACCACCGTCACCGCGTCGGCCTGGCCAAAACTTAAAGAATGTCCGACCGTCCCGGAGGAGGTGCAAACGCCCCATTCACCCGGTGGCATTTCCAGGCCCACTCGACCCGAGAGTTTCGAAGCTCCAGCATAAACTGAAACAACCAGCGGTCTGTCATTCCTGATAAAAATATCTCCGCCGTTCTCTACCACGACCTCCCGACAGCTGAAGTTTTCCAGAAGAAAATGGCCAACTCTATCAGCGACAGCCCCAGCCACCGCCGCCATCGGGCCAACCCCCGCCAGTCTGGTTGCCTCCATCATTCGCTTAATAATCTCTGACTGCCAGTGAAACTCAAGCGGCTCCAGAGAAGTCAGAAAAGCAGGATATTTCGTGATACATCTATTGAGCTCCGTGTGGCACGAGATCACTTCCTTATAAACCGCTTCTTTCATCTCCGGCCTGTAGCTATCAACGCCAATCCAGAGATCCGTCTCTCTGAAGCGGACTGTAAAACTCTGCAGCCGGTCCGAAGACCAGTCCCGGTAAAACCTGTTACTCATGGGGAGGAAGCTCCACGCCCAGCGGGCAAGCATCAGTGCATTCTCCGCAGTCAGTGCATCTTTCCGCCGTATAAGTGAATTCCCCGTCAACCAGGCTAAGAGCATCGAAGGCACAGACACTGACGCAGGCCCCACAATCAACACAGGTTGGCTTCTCCAGTTTCAACTCTTCGCCGCTTGTTCTTTTTTTGAGCTGTTTTAATGTTCGCTCTTCCTGGAAGAGCTCAACCGGCGAGGTCAGAAGAAAGCTACCCGCCATTATTCTTTCCTTGAGTAGCTGGCTTATTTCCCGCGCCATGGACAGACTGGAAAGAGGCGAGGTTTTAACTTTTTTCCCGTTAAGTTCCAGCCAGCCCTCCCTCAGCCGGGCATAATTTGTGGCAGCAATTATCGGTCTTTCCGGCCGGCCGTAATCTTCAATAATCGTCTCGATTTCTTCATTACTTCTGGAAACAAAATAAGTCACTTCCTCATTTAAAACAGGAATGGGAACGCCGATGCCAACAAAAAGCGTCACCCCGTAGTTTTTAAAGTAGGCTGCGCGCAAATAGCGGGAGTTCATACGGCGGGCATCACCAATGACAGCCAGCGTTCTGGCAGGACCAACTGGCAGGCCGTATTGATTGACCCTGACGTCGTTTCGAAACTGGGTGCCGGGCCAGACGACATAGCCGGTTCCACCGCCCAGAAAAATTCTGGTGCCCAGTCCGATGGTCATCATCTGCGGATCTTTGAGCAAAGGGCTAAGCTCGCCCGAAGTGGAGTAAGTCACGTTGCCAAAATGAGGTAGTAGCTTCCCCATATAGGTGTATGCAGTCCGGTCAGAGCCGTTGGTGGCAGCCGCATAATTCTGATAGGCATTTCTTGGATTAAAAAGGAAAAAATCATTGATCATATCCTTATTTATATAGCCCTCAAATTCTTTCCGGGGATAACAGTCTGTGCCTTTGGCGCTGGCTTTAAGATATAAATCGTGGCCTTTGATCAAAGCCTCGATAATATGTGCCCCACCAAAACTTTTATCAGCTCTGGACTCTTCCGTCGCACCAAGAAAGCCATCTACCGCCGCCAGCCCGCCATAGACTTCGACTCCGGCGAGCTCAATTTTTTCCATTCTCATGGGCGGTGTCGTGTGCCCGAAGTTAATCACTGCTCCGCTCGAACACATGGGAGCAAAGGTGCCGGTCGTGACGACATCCACCCGGTCAGCAATCTTTTCAGGGCTCGCCTCTCTGGCCAGCTTCACCACTTCCTCCGCCGTAAGCACCACCGCTTCGCCGCGCTTGATTTTCTCATTGATTTCATCCACCGTTTTCATGTTTTTCTCCTTCAAAAAATTCTCGATGAATGGCCTGTAAGGCCCGGTTTCTGTCTTTTAAACTTACCAGGAAATAAATCGTCACCTGAGATGCGCCGGCTGAGATCATTTCCACATTGATGCCATGCCTCGAAACAGCAGAAAAGATCCGGGCGGCCACCCCTGGTTTCTGAAGAACTCCTTCCCCGACGGCCGCTATGAGCGAGATATCGGTGCGGTAAAAAACATTTTCCACTTCGGCAATTTTCATTTTCGGCGTAATTTCCTGACAGCGTCTGACATCCTGGCTCGAGATCAGAATATTGATGCTTGTCTGTGAGGTCACCACGGATTTAATGTTAATACCCTCGCGGCCGTAGGTCGAGGCAATCTGTCCGAGAAGCCCCGGCACCCGGCCGACATTCGACCCCTTAAAGCGGATGACAGCCAGGTCATCAGTAAAGGACAGGCTCTTGACCACTGTCTCTGCCACCGCCCCGTTAGAGGAAATAATCGTATCGGGTTGGTCAATAGAGGTAAAGGAATTCAGATTGAAGATATAAAGGGGAATATTTTTCTGGCGTACCGGATCAACGGCCGTCTGGTGGAGGATTCTGGCGCCAAAGTAAGATAACTCAGCCGCCTCATCGTAGTTGAGCTTTTTAACGGGCTTAACAGTTCTGACCCGCTTCGGATCACAGGTCATAAAACCGGACACATCCTTGTAAAGATCAACTCTTTCGGCCTCCAGGCAGGAGCCGATGGAAGTGGCTGAATAGTCACTTCCGCCGCGGCCCAGAAGGTTGACCTCGCCGCCAGAAAGGCCATAAAAACCCGGCACCACATAATTTTTATCGGCTTTAAAAAATTTTTTTAGATTCTCTGCAGAGACTTCCAGATCAACCGTCGCCTCTTTAAATCGCCCATCAGTGGTCAAACCAAACTGCTCGGGTAGAGCTTCCTCACAGTCAAAGCCATGCTGGTTAAAATACCGGGTTAAAAGCAAAGAGGAACATCTTTCCCCGTGGCTTAGCACCCGATCATAGACAAAATCCGGGACCTGACCGATGAGTCTGGCCCCCTGCAATAAATCTTTTATCTCATAGACGCGGGCCTTTAGCTCTGGATTTCTGGCCTCGAGAAAGCCCTGGTAAATGGAGCTAAGGCTCGCCAGAAAGCCATTAACATCGAGATTTCTGATATCATTCAGAGCCACCATCAATCTATCGGTCACACCCGAAACAGCCGAGACGACGGCGACCAGAGGCTGTTCGTACATTTTGACCACACTCAAAATTTTTGACAGATCATCCTTATTCTTGAGGCTCGAGCCGCCAAATTTAACAACGATTATTTTTTTCATTTTATTTTAGTTGTCCTTTAGCCTAATTAATCTGATCTCCACTTAACCCTGGAGCCGTCCGACCGGAAATGGTCATGGCCAGCTCCTGGCGAATCTTTAGATCATAATTTTTGCCCCGAACTTCAGATCTTGATTGGCTGGCGGGTCTTGCTCTGGATTTTTTCCCTATATAAAAAAAGGGCGTTCTCAACTGAGAACGCCCTTCGCTGTTTCCAGGGTAGACTTCACACCGCTGGCCAACCTCTCGGGGCATAAGGACGCATTATCATCACGTTTCTCCAGGCCTCGAAGGTCATGGCAGTAAGAACAATTCTGACCGCGGTTTTCTTTTCCATTTTAACCTTATCCATTTTTATCTTTTTTATGCTAACAGAGATGATATAGACAGGCAAGAGCTACCCGCTATTTTTCTTTATCCTTTTGTCTTGCCCACGGCAGAGCTCAGAAATATTCAAAGTAAAGTTAAAATTTGCCATCTACCATTAATTTGAAAAGAAGCTGATCTAAATTTATAATCATAGCGTTCCACAAAACATAAGGGGTCAAAGCAGCAGGTTATGCGTCAGATAACTCTTTTTCCGGAAGAAGAGCCGGAGAAGAAGAAATCATTTAATCTCAAGCCAGAAATGATAAAGCTCTGGCTGGCTCTAAAGCAGGTCGCTGGTGGTTTTAGCGGCGCACTTTTTCTCTCTGGCATTCTACACATGATTATTGGTCTTGGCCTGTCGGTCACCGCGGTTTCTTATTATTCATACCCGGGGTCTTCAGGCAGCCAGCCTGCAGTCGACAGCGATTTTAAACTCCTGGCCCGCGCCGTTGAGGAGCTCAACAAAGAAATAGGGCTCGACGAGCAGCTGGCCAGATTGATGGAAGAGCTTGAAGAAAAGAAACTGCCGGCAGTGGCTCAAAACATTTTGATTATGGATGACCGGATGACGGAGAAGGAAAAAGTTGAAGTCTATAAGAACCTTCTCGAAAACTTTATCAAGCAGGGCGGAGGAGTTTCAGTCGCAGAAAAAGCCGGGCAAAAAGAAAGACAGCCAGGAAGCAAAGAAGAAAGCTTCGAAATCCACTCGGGCGAGAGAGTTTTCTTAAGTCCTTCACCTTCAGGCGGCGGGAGATCTGAACTCTATATACTCGGCCAGGAAGAGGTAAGAGAACTGGAGAGGCTGGAAAAGGCTGGAGCCTTAAAAAATCCGCCTGGTTATGGAGTCGGACGCATCATTGATCTCAAGGTTGGAGATCGAATGATGGAGGTGCCAGCCCAGTATTATTTTCGCTCCTGTCCTTATGAGCAGATTCTGGCTAAAGGGGCCTTGAACTTTTCTATTATTAAGGGCTTCCCGACCTTTATCTTCCCACCGGCTGAAGATGAACAGGCTAAGGAAACACTGGAACAAGCTTCTGGCCAGGCCGAGCAACTTTTCCCGCAGGGACCCTTGCGCGTCTTCTATTACGGAGAAGCAGAATTTCAGGAGCAAAAAGCAGAGGAAACAGGTCAGAAGAAAAGGGAGCCAGTCCATTTTGATCTGGCCGCACATAAGTGGTCTGAAATTCTGGATGGCCTGATGGCCTATCCGGAGGAAGTGCAGTTTTCTATTTTTGAAAAAGATTATCTTAACAAATATGACTGGAACAACCCTGACCTGGCCGCTTTTACCAGAAATTTTATTAATTCTAACCTGAATGGCGTTATCTTTATTGAAGATGAATTTACAGCCGCCTTCGACGCGCTGGAAGAACTTTTTTATAAGAAACCAATTTTCGAAAGAATAGCCGTTCTGATTGAGACTCACCCGACCTCACCGGTTAGAGATGAGCTCCTCTTCTGCCTGGCCTCTTCCTTAGATATGGAAAGAAGAGTCATCAAAAACCTGGCCCGAGCCTATCCTCAAGCCAGAGATATTTATCTTAAAAAAGCTTCGCTTGATTATGTTTTTAACTCGCTGCCTAAAGCTTTTGTTTTAAAGCAGGTTTATGAGGACCTCAAGGAAAGCCTCAGCCGGAAAGGCTATTCATCTCTGGATGAAGCTCTGAACAAATATCTTGAAGCGGAACTTAAGATTTATCAGGAGCTTCAGGGAAGAGGCGGCCGGACGGAGGTCAGGGCCTTATATGCTCTCGGGTTGACTTACTGGGAAAAAGGAGAAAGAGAAAGGGCCATAAAAACCTGGCAAGAGATTAAGGGGGCAAACCTCCCGGCTTCAATCACCGCCATCCAGCAGGTTATAGAGAAAACGCCGGCCATCAAGCTTGAGGAAGAAATTGAAGCCGAGCTTAATTACCAGTCGGCTAAAAACAGCAAGTTTCTCTACCGGCGGCAGGTTCAGTTCGACAAATGGGCCCGCCGCCAGCAGTCCACATAAAAGGCGGAGGCTTGATTTTTCAGGCGGTTAAACGGTAAGGTAAAAGGCGGTAATGGCAATATAAAATAAAAAAGGAATTCAGATGAGAAAAGAAAAAAATTTTCCGCATCTCTACGGCCCGGTGCCTTCCAGACGTCTTGGTTATTCTCTGGGCGTTGACCTCCTGCCTTTTAAGACCTGCAGCCTGAGCTGTATTTACTGCCAGCTGGGCAACAGCCCTAAGAAAACCATAAGAAGGATAAATCCTTATTCTGAAAAAAAGATACTGGAAGAGATAAAGGAATTCCTTAAAACCGGAGCCAGGGTGGACTTCATCACCTTCTCCGGTTCGGGAGAGCCAACTCTTAATAAATCCATCGGCTGGCTGATAAGAGAAATGAAAAAGTTCACTAATATCCCGGTGGCCGTTCTGACCAACAGCACCCTGCTGTCTCGAGCCGAGGTCAGAAAAGAGCTGGCTGCAGTTGATGTGGTCGTTCCTTCCCTTGACGCCGCCACCCAGCGAATTTTCAAAAAGATCAATCGCCCGCACCCTTCACTCAGGATTGAAAAGATAATAGAAGGACTGGTCAAATTCAGAAAAGAATTTAAGGGCCAGATCTGGCTGGAGATTATGCTGGTGAAAGGAGTAAACGACTCGCCAGCTGAGATTAAAAAATTAAAGGAAGCAGCCTCGAGAATCAATCCGGATAAAATCCAGCTCAACACAGTGGTCAGACCTCCAGCCGAAAAGACGGCCAGACCTCTGACACCTGAAGAAATGAATAAAATCAAAGAATTTTTTGGAGATAAAGCCGAGGTTGTAGCCAGCTTCAGAAAAAAAGAGCAGGAAAAAGCACCGCTCGATATCGCCGAAGCTATTCTGGCTATTGTCCGCCGCCGTCCGGTTAGCCTGGAAGACCTCGAAAACTCTCTCGGCCAGACCAGAGAAGAATTGAGCCTGGAAATCCAGAAACTGCTGCAGCAGAAAAAAATCAAGCAGGTAGGGCATCTTGATCGCGATTACTTTGAGCCCATCTGAAGCCAGGACGGCCTGCAGGCCAACCTGGCAAGGCTCAGGAATATTTTATTTCCCAGGCCCTAATCCTCTATTTTTAAAATAATGTTCTGTCAAGTTTTTTTTCGCTCAAGTTAAAAGGTCAAGAAGTATTATAATTTTGTGTAGTAATCTCACCTTCTAATTTAGCCGCACAATGTCAGCCCGAAGACAGATTAATTTCATGTAGATTCTCTTGTGAGGCAACGAATCAACTTAATTTTGATTGGTTCAGAATTTAGAGCAGGCAATTCAGAGACTTGACAAAGCTCATATTTAAGCATAGTATGTCGATATTAAGTCGACATACCTGGTTAAAATATGGAAGCTATAGACATTCGGGCTCAAATTAAGACCGAGATTTTTGATTATCAAACCCTGATCGATATCTTGAAGGATCTGTCTTCTCCACGAGATAAGATTACCGATCTTCTCCGGCAGGAAATCATCATCAGGGTCAAAAAAGGATTGTATGTATTCGCTCCGAAGTACAGGACGCATCCATATTCAAAAGAGCTTCTGGCTAACCTCATCCACGGGCCTTCCTACCTATCCTTAGATTACGCTCTTGCTTACTACGGGGTCATCCCCGAGAGAGTCGAGGCCGTGACCTCGGTTACTCCCAATCGCTCTCGCCGGTTTAACACCCCGGTCGGACTTTTTATTTACCGGCAAATCCCAGCCGCAGCCTATGAAACTGGCCAGGTCAGGACAGAAACAGACCATGAGCAAGCCTTTCTGATAGCCACACCCGAAAAGGCTCTGGCTGACAAAATTGTTTCACTAAGGGGTTTGGCCATCACTTCTGCGGCGGAAATGCAGCGCTTCCTTGAGGAAGACCTGAGAATTGAGCTTGATTTTCTAAAGACCTTGCCCGCAGCAAGAATAGACGACTTTGCCCGGCGTTATCACTCCCGAAAGTTAAGATATTTGAGCCAACTCGTCAGGCAATTACAGAAAGTCCCGGAGACAAACCATGAATGAAGCTATTCGTCAGATGCTTTCCGCCTACGAAGTTAAGTCATCGGAGGACTCCCTGCGCGCTCTCCGGGAAATAATGCAGGAAATTGCTCTGCTCGGCCTGTGGCGGGGAAAATTCTTTGAGAAGGCGGCTTTCTATGGAGGCACAGCCCTCCGGGTACTTTACGGGCTGGACCGGTTCTCAGAAGATCTTGATTTTTCTCTCCTGGTTGCGCAGCAGGAATTGAATTTGTCTGACTACAGCCGGGCTCTAAGGAAAGAGCTTGAGTCCTTCGGATTTAAGGTCAGAGTTGAGCCCAAAATCAGGACGCCAGAAGCAGCTGTCCAATCTACCTTTATTGAAGCTGACACCCGCGCCCGGATGATAACGGTTGAGTTTGACCAGAACCTTATCAGACAGATTCACCGTAATCAAGTATTGAAAATAAAGCTGGAAGTGGACATAAATCCACCGCCTGGCTTTTTGACCGAGATGCGGTACTTGTTGCGGCCGATTCCGTTTGCTGTCCGGGTCTTCACCCTGCCAGATATGTTTGCCAGTAAAACGCACGCTGTCTTAGGCCGTGGCTGGAAGAGTCAAATGAAAGGAAGAGACTGGTATGATCTTGTCTGGTTTGCAGCTTACCACCCTGAGTTGCGTTTAGCTCATCTCGAGCAAAGAATGCGCCAGACGGGTCACTGGACAGGACCGGCACCTTTAACAGAAGATGATTTACACCACCTGCTGGTGCAACGAATTGAGAAGGTAAATGTCGACCAAATCAGGCAGGAGGTGGAACCATTCGTCAAAGATCCGGCTTTCTTAGCCGTCTGGTCAAAGGACTTTTTTCTCGATATTGCCTCCAGGATAAAACTCATTTAGTAGCCTCTCTTCGGATTAAGGGCTCTAGGCCTACTTATCAATTTCATGTAGATTCTAGATGAGTCAACTCGAAGTATTACACTTTCCTTACCTGCATGATAAACCTACCCGCTCAGACGAAAGTCTTGCCTGCGACATTCACGTCTTCTTTCAGTTCAAGATATCTTAAAGGAAAAAGTGCCACATCTCCTGAATTTATCAGGCCAGACCTTTTAGCCTTATCCCCATCACATCATCTAAAAATCCGCTAACTAACGCTCGTAAGTCTATCGGCAGATCCTCTGGCAGAATATCATCCCTTTCAACATCTATAAACGGCAGAAATAGACTTTTAAACTGGATATTAAATAATGAAAATTAACACTCTTTTTTGTATATAAATTAACCAACAAAATGACCCTGGGCTAGGCGGTTCCTGATGGCGGAGGGCGGTTCATTAAAAACTTTATTAAAAAGCTGGGAAAAATACAAAGGTTGATAGCCAGATTCCAGGCCAATAGTTTTTACCGGTTTGTCCGTGGAGATTAGTTGCCACAAAGCTCGGCAACACCTCGATTTGACCAAGAAGTTCTTCAGCGATATCCCAGTTAAGTTTCTGAATTTATAGGAAAGCCAGGATGGAGACCATTCTGCTATTCTTGCTAAGTCCGAAAGCCTGAACGCTTCCTGATAAGACTCTACTATTACTCTTTGAACTTGGATTATCTTGTTCAGTGAACTAAAAGGTAAAACAAGGAATTCAGGCGAGCCCGTGTAATATCTTGAAATTCTTAATGAAGAGAACAAATCATCTTGTAAGGCATAAAGACGTTTTTCATTCAGGATTCTCAAAAAAAACCAGCCGGAATCAGGAACATCTTTTATTACTGCGGTTTTTAACATCGCAATGGGAATTGACCTGTGATTATAAAGAAACAGATACTTTCTTAGACATGAATCAAGACAGCACTTATAATCACAATCGGCGAGGATTAAGGAGGAATCATCACTTGGGATAGCTACCCTAGTATCATGTAAAATAGTTATAGATATACCTTTCCCAAAGACATTTTTGGCTAATTCGTAACTATTATTTCTGGTCGCATAAAGGAAAATTTTCCTCATCCAAAAGCCCCCCGGATAATTGTAATTATACATCAATTACATAAGAAATCAAATCTCCACCTATGAACATGCCTATACCTTATCAAATAATAGCGGAGGTCTAGATTTAAAATGTCGATCCAGTTAGTTTGAGATATAGTCTATCTTTATCAACTTACGCTGTCTCTCTAAAATCAGAACAGGGGTATAAGGAGAACGTATCATATCTTTCATGTCTGTCTTTTTCAAAAGATAAATATTTTTGTCGTCATAATTCTGAAGCCAGGCCTTCCACTCATCAAACCAGTCGTGTATGGTTATGGCAACAATGGATTTACCAGCCAGCCTTAATCGTTGTGCCTGCTCAAGCCCGCTGTAAATGCATGCAGGGCAATCGGTTAATTTGAAAAATAGGATATAATTTTCCTTATTTCTCAATAATTCTGCAGCATCAATCAGGGAGCCATCAGAAGAGGTTAACTTAAGACCTTCCAATTTTTCGAAATCTATTAAAATATTCTTTCTTTGAGTAGGACCGCTTTTTATCTTTATAAGGAAAAGTAAATTGGCCAAAAGCAAGACCATAATTATTATGTTTATTATATCTACGCTTCTCAGCCTCACTGCTTTCTTATTCATCTTAATTTATAAATATTTATAACTAATTTCTCAGCTTCTTCATCCAGACCGGGGTCTCCATTCTCCAGAAAATAATAAGCTCCGTTTTTCTCTGCAAGTAGAGCATCATTAATGACAAGAGACTTTTCTAAAACAAATGATTCAGGATTATAAAACAGGAGTTCAAACTTGCCTTTTTGCCCCAATGGGTTTCTTATTTGAACTATCAGGTAATCACTACTTACTAAAAAGTTTTCCACTCTCGAGTAGGAAAGTTCCCATTCTTCATATTGATAAGGGACAGGCTTATCTGGTCTACGTATAAACGTTTTTTCATTAGCCGGTATAAAATTATCGGGCATCTGGAGCTTAACTTCTTTAGTAATTTCTAGCTTTTGTGGGTCCAGTATATAAATTTTTGGTTCAGTCTCGATCATCACATAAAAACGATCATCTTTCTTCTTTATAAAAGTTCTAATCAGGTGAGCATAGTATCTTCGGGGAAATTCTCTGTATAAGAGTTTTACCTTCAATTGTCCGTTTTCAAATACAGAGATAAAATGCCCAGCCACCTTTCCTTTTTTCAAAGTGGCTTCATTATCATAGCAGAAGCCGGTGAAAAACCATCGGTTATAATCTTGTTCGGCTGATTTAACAAAAACATCATTCAAACCTTTTACCCATTCAACTTTATCATACTTGTATAAGCCTCCTGCTTTTTTAAAAAACAAAAGCTTACCCGTAGTTTCTACATCGACAAGATACATCTCGTTAAGATACATAGTTCTCCAATTTGTTATTTCACCCGGGCCTTGTCCATAGCGAGATATCGGATGAGCGGCTGATTTTGAAACGACAAATATGCCATCTTTGAAAAACATCAAAATTAAATTATCATCACCGTCAATTCGTGCATCAAATATATAGCCATGCAACATAATTTCTGGGTATCTCCACTTATCGACCTGAACCAAAGTTTTAGGTGGCTGCGAAGCTAACAGATTACCTGTCCTTAAAAGAATCAGAAAAATACTAAGGGGAAGCAAGAGAAATATCAATCTGCTTTTTCGATCAGGCATTTTATAACCTCTCCCTTGGATGGCTCAAAAGGAGATGAGAACTCAAGCATTCTGACTAAATATAGGCAGGCATTCCCGTTACCTGCAGGGAAATAACCCTTAAGATAGAAAGGTTTAGATTCCCAGGACAATTCTTTATTTATCAAAACATAACAATAATTTAGGATATCTTCATTGCCCATTGAAATCTGGAGGCAGATATAATCTTCATACTCGAAAATGTGGATTATTCTATACCCTGTTTCTTCTGCTTGAATGTCGTACTGCCAGGCAGGCTTTTTTAAAGAAAATTTGCGTTTTTCTGGATAATCGTATTCAATATATCTCCACCACTTTTGCCCGAAGCGCTTTTCTTCAAGAATTTGTCCATTAAAATTGAGTTTCCAAAGATAATTTATTGGCATTAAGCAGAAATAGATATTTTGTTCGTCTAAAAAAATATGCCCTCTTAAAAAAGTTTCAGGATAATTTCTCAGCTTAGATTGGACTTTACTCAAATCAAACAGGGCTTTTAGCCATTTCCCATTTAAATCGTAGAGGTTGATGGCTAAGTTTTTTCTGATATCTTTTATTACCTCTCTCTTAAATTGAGCGGCCGCTAGATAATTGTCACTTATAGAGATATCCTGAATGATATTTGATACACCTTCATGATTTAAGAAGATACGCCTTTTGAAAATAAAATTATCATCGAAGACGCTTACACTGCCTAGTAGCGGATCCAAAATGAAATAATTATCAGCACTTTTCTTTACCATGCCAATCCCATAGAATTCTCCCGGCCCTTGCCCATAACCACCAATTGTCTGCTTCATCTCGCCTTCCGGCGTGTATATTTGAAGATAGGCGAACCTGTTTAATATTAACTCGCCCTTTAAGCCCTCAAATATTTCGGGCGGAGCAAAGTCCTGTTTCCAGAGGGCAACAGTGGCTTCTTTGTTGACAGGAGGCAGATTTAAGATATAGGTTTTCTGAACGCGCAGGCTTTGGGAATAAATCAGAGGTGATAATAAAAGGCAAAACGATACTAACAGAATATAAGCCCCGCTCTGCCTTTTTCGCATCTTAAAAATAAATTTTTCTATGGATTATACCGGCAAATACAATCCCAAATTGAGGCTGGGCAGTGACATTCCCAATCTGGTCCGGCCTCACTCATCAATCCCCTGCTTAATATAGGACCTAAAGGCGGGATGTATTCAGCTGCTATCGATAACGAAAAAAATGTTAATAAAAAGCAAATTGCAATCAATAAAATCGAGATAAATTGTCTCCTTAAACGTTCCATTTTTACCCTCCTTATGCCTTTTTAGCTATTGCTTAATAACGCAGGAACAATCAGCGTCTTCACTGGTTGTGCAATCGCATGTTAGAATTATCTGCCCCAAAATATTGGTATAGGTTGTTTGCCCGCGCAATTTGATAGGCGCATTGGAGCTGAGTGGTAAAAGCAAAAAAGTGAATAGTAACAGACTTAACGTTAAGCCCAGCTCCAAAACTTTCTTTTTCCTCATGTCAACCTCCATTTATGGTAAACCTACTTCTATTTCTTTATAATTTCAAGGAAATTCGCATCAGTTTTATTTTGTTCATATCAGAAATATTTAGCCACGGGAGTCAAGATGCTCTGCATCTTTTGTGCGGAAAACCATTAAGAGGCATTAACCATCTTGAAAATTAGGAGATAGTAAACGATTGGAAAAACAAAGGCAAGTCTTGAGGTTTGTTCACTCTGCTTGCCCGAAAAGGCGGTCCGGCCTATCTGCACTAAGGGCTCGGCCGAAGCCGCGATTTATCCAATCTGAAAATGGCTAGAGGGAGGAATAGTCATAAAGAAGCTCGCCCGAGAGTAAAACAAGCAAAAATCAAACTTTTATCCTTTTCTGCTGATGCAACGAATTGAGAAGGTAAATATCGAGCAGATCAAGCAGGAGGTGGAACCATTCGTCAAAGATCCGGCTTTCTTAGCCGTCTGGTCAAAGAACTTTTTTCTGGACATTGCCTCCAGGATAAAACTCATTTAGCCAGCTCCTTCACTGGATTAAGACGCTGCAATCGGGTTTTCGCTTCAAATTGATTATATCTCGAGTCAATGAATCGCTCTCGTGTAGATTTCTTACTAAAGAATCAAATCAATTTCATATAGATTTTCTCGTGAGGCAACGAATCAGTTTCGTGTAGATTTTAAGTGAGGCAATTCGTGGATTTGACAGAGCTGCAGCCGAGATTTAAAATTTCAGCCAGCTAAACGCTAAAGCTATTTTTTTCTTCAAGGAGGATCAGATGAAATGGCCAAGGTCAGTAAGTATTTTTGTAGCCCTGTTCACCCTTTTGGCTATCTCGGCTCTGGCCGCCGGAATGACACCCCTTCAGAAAGCCATTCAGAAAGGCGATATCAAAAAGGTCACTGAGCTTTTAGATAAAGGGGCTAATATTAATGAATGGAACTTTGGCACGCCTTTAATTATGGCTGCCTCATCTGGCAAGCTGGAGATAGCCAAGCTTCTCATTGAGCGCGGAGCTGATCTGAATGTGATCGGGCAGAATGGCTGGACAGCCCTGGGCTGTGCGGCTGCCGAAGGCCACAGTGAAATAGTTGACCTTTTAATCAGCAAGGGGGCTGATGTTGAGCAGGCCATCCAGGGAATGAAGACCTGGACCGAATGGTCCCGCAGTCTTGGAACCAACCTTGACCAGAAATTAAGTCAAGGAGTAATGTTAATTCAAAAACGTGCTGGCCAGGCCTATTATGCCTCCGGTCAGTATGAGAAAGCAGCCGCAGCTTTCAGGGCCCGGATTCAGGCTGACCCTCGAGAACCGCAAAACTATGTCGGGCTGGCCTTTTCTGATCTGGCTATAAAAAAATATGACGAGGCCCAGGCAGCAGCCGAAGCAGCCCTTAAGCTGGCTCCAGACAATGTTGAGGCCGTCCAGGCTCTGGCCGATACATTAGCCGCCACCGGGGATTACAGCGGAGCGATTAATTCCCTCAACAGAGCCGTTTCCCTTAATCCTAAAAATCCCTGGGTCGAGATGCGGCTGGGAAATATCTTCTTCAACCTGGGAAACTATGATCAAGCCATCAGCCATTATCGCACAGCCTCAGAGCTGGCCCCGGATGAGCTTGCGCCTCTGAGATATTTGATGAACGTCGCTACTCGAGCCGGAAAATACGATGAGGCCATCTCCGCAGCCAGCACCCTGCTAACCAAGCTTCAGACCAAAGACAGCGCAGAAGTACTCGGCCTTAGAAGCTTTCTTTACCGGGAGAAAGGTCTTCTCGATGAAGCCGCCGCTGATGCTGATAAAGCAGCTGCCATCGATCCGGCTCAGGACTGGACACATATTGCCCGGGCGGCTATCGTTTCGGATCGCGGAGATAATGACCTGGCTCTGAACGAGCTTTCGGCTGTTAATGATCCGGAAAACATGGTGGCGTCTGTCCTTAAGGCCGTAGTTTTAGCCAGAAAAGGCGACCTGACCGGAGCTGAGTCAGCTTTTAGTCCGATCAGCAGAAATGTTGCCTCCTCAACTAATGCTCTTGTCATCCGCAATGCTGACATTCTGCTTGGATTGCTCGAACCAGTCCGCCAGGGTCATCTTGATAGAGCAGATTCTTTAGTTGCCGAATCACACTGGGGTGAAGCCCTGAGCGAATACGCCGCCGCCTTTAGAATTAGTAACCAGGCAGAAAGACAGGAACTCTTCTCCACGGTCAGTACTCTCTTTAAAAGTCATCCAGAATTAACTGAACTCCCCGAGGAAGCCCGCAAGCATTCTCTCCGGGCTGAGGTTCTAATCAAAGAAAAAGACCTGTCAGGAGCAGTTAAGGAATTTGATCAGGCGCTCGGTCTGGCTCCGTTTTGCCCGGTTCTCTACTATAATCAGGCAATACTCTTAGCCAACCTCAAGCAATATAACCAGGCAGTAGAACGGATGAAAGTTTTTCTTCTCCTGGCTCCAGAAGATCAAAAAGCTCGTGAGGCTAAAGACCTGATTTATCAGTGGGAATTCATGCTCGAGCGCCAGGCCGGCAAATAATGATCCCCGAAGTTAAGTTTACAACCTGGTTGAAGCTACAAGTTAAGGCACACCGGCTTGGGCTATATTTTAAAGTCACAACGGCTCCCTGAGACTGCATCCAGACCGGGTTCAAATTGAGCCCTCAGCCTTTTGAGTTCTTAGCTTTGAATTTAATTCGAAAGGCCAGCTACGAGCTAACTGCGTCCGGCCATTTCCATGGCTAATTTTTTATTCTTCCCTGAGATAGCTATTTTTCTTAATTCCAGTAGCCCCACGATAATCATCATCGCCACGGCAATCGAGACCAGTTGAGCCGGGCTGATATAAGCCAGGTTAAACCGCTCCCGCAAACCAGGGATATAAATAGCCGCCACCAGAAAACCGATCGCCCCCGCCGCCCAGATATTCATGACTTTATTGGTAAAGGGACCCTGGGCCAGGACCGATTCTTTATCGGACCGGGAGATGAAGGCCAGAATAATATGGCCAAAGATCCAGGCGGCAAAAGCAAAGGTCTGGGACTCGGTCACAGTTAGATTCCTGCCCCTCGCATAGAAATAAACCGCCGTTACCCCGGCAAACAGGACAGCTCCTTTGATTAATATGTCTCTGACCACCCGGCGGTTGATGATATTCTCCCGGGGATTTCGAGGCGGCCTGGTATAGATATCCTTTTCCTTTGGTTCAGCCACAAAACCGGCCGAGGCAGCCAGATCCATAAACAGCTCCAGAACAATAATCTGAATCGGAGCTAAGGGCATCGGAATACCGGCCAGAGCTGGCAGCAAAAAGATCAAAATCAAAGCTGCTTTGACCGAAAGATAATATTTAATTCCTTTCTGGAGATTGTCAAAAAACTTTCGGCCTTCAAAAATTCCCTGAGTAATGGTGATGTAATTATCATCAGCCAGCACCACCTCAGCTGCCTCTTTAGCTACATCCGTTCCCCGGATGCCCATGGCAATGCCAATATCTGCACCTTTGAGAGCTAAGGCATCGTTCAGACCGTCGCCGGTGACGGCCACCACTTCTCCGTTTTTCTGGAGAGCCTGAACAATCCGGTATTTATGCTGGGGAGTGGTTCGGGCAAAAACCGAAACCGTTTTAACCACTTGTCGCAAGTCTTCATCGCTCAGCTGATCCAGTTCTTCACCGGTTAAAACCTGCTCGTCTTCCCTGATAATGCCAACTTCCTTAGCGATATAACGGGCGGTTAACGGATGATCGCCGGTGACCATGATGGTCCGGACACCGGCCCTGGCCACCCGGGCGATGGTTTCTTTAACTCCGCTTCTCGGCGGATCTTCAAAGCTAATCAGCCCGGCAAAATTTAAGTTCTTTTCAAGCTGGCTAAAATCAAGCTGCTCTTCACCGGGGCTTAACTTTTTAAAGGCGGCAGCAATTACTCTCCGGCCCCTGGCTGTTTCTTCAGCCAGTTTGTTTTTAATCTCATCGCTGATGTTCTGACATATAGCCAGGATTTCTTCCGGTGCACCGCTCACGAATAATTCATAGTCATTGCCACTTTTTCTGATAATTGATTTAGTCTTCCGGCCGTTGCCCAGGTTTCGCTGGCGAACAATCTCTGAGGCCGCCTCTCCTATCTTCAACTCAGCCGCTTTATTTTTAATTTCCTGCTCCATCGGCGATAGAGAATAAGGGGAAATTGCTCCCAGTGCTTTCTTGATGATTTCTTCCTGACTCCCCGGATAAAGCGAAACGATTCTCATCTTGTTCTCAGTAATGGTGCCGGTTTTATCAGTCACGATGACCGTAGCATTTCCCAGGATTTCCGCCGCCTTAATTCTTTTTACCAGAAAATTATTCTTAGAGAGGGTATAAGCCCCTAGCCCTAAGACCATGGTAATAACGATCGGCAATTCTTCCGGAATGGTGGCAAAAGCTAAAGACAGTCCGGTTAAAACCATCGTTCTGAAATCCTGGCCGCGGATGATGCCCACCACCGGAATTAGAATGGAAAAGAAAACAGCTAAATAAACCAGTTTGCCGGCTAAAGATTTCATGGCCAGCTGCAAAGCTGTCTTCGGTGGCTTGACTTCCTTTAAAGTAGCGGCAATTTCGCCCAGTTTAGTCCGGCGGCCGGTAGCTGTGACCTCGGCCTGCCCCTCCCCGGAAACAACTACCGTTCCGGCATAAATCTCATCATTATTATTTTTGTCTTGAGGGAAAGATTCGCCGGTCAGAGCCGATTCATCAACCTGCAAACTGATGCTCTCCTCAACCCGGCCGTCAGCCGCTATCCTGGTGCCTGGAGTTAAGATCAGAAGATCGCCAGGAACCACCGCCTCCGACTCGATTTCTGTTATCACTCCGTCCCTGAGAACTCTGGTTTTGGGGGCAGCAATCTTTTCCAGAGAAGAGATGGCTTTTTTGGCCCGGTACTCATTGTAAACTTCAGCCAGAACCAGTAAGAAAATGACGGCAAAGATGGTAATAGCATCAGCCAGTTTGCCCCACAGGCTATAAACAACACCGACCACCAGCAAGAGAAGAATCATCGGTTCGGTTACTTCGTGCTTGGCTATGCCAAAAAAACTGATTCTTGACGGCTGAAAAATCTGGTTTGGACCAAATTGCTGGAGTCTTTGCCTGGCCTCTTCAGCGGTCAGCCCTTTTTTTTCTTTTTGATTCATATTAAGCTCCCATCGCCGGATTAATGCAGTTGCTCATAGTTGTCATCGGCGCAAATCTCACATTCAGATTGAATGACGCTGTGACTTATATTGTATTTAGATTTCACCAGATCATTTATCTCGGAAACTATCCGGTTTATCGAGTCAATATCATCTTTATCCACCAGGACGTGGGCACTAAGGGCATAAAGGTCAGAGGACAGGCTCCAGACATGGAGGTCATGAATTCCTCTGACACCTTTAACAGATTGAATGTCCTTGGCCAGATTTTCCAGATCAATGTTTTTGGGGGTAGCTTCCATGAAGATATCAATTGATTCTTTGATGAGTCGGACAGAACTGACCAGGATGAAGGCTCCAATCAAAGCGCTGATCAGCGGGTCAAAAATATTATTGCCGGTAATGATAATTAAGATGGCGGCCAGGATAACACCGATCGAGGTCAGGGTATCACCAAGGACATGAAGGTAGGCTCCCCTGACATTGAGATTCTCCCGCTCATAGCCATGCATTTTTAGGACCACATACAAATTGGCCAGCAGCCCGATAACGGCGATGGCGAGCATTTCCGGACCTTTTACCGCCCGCGGCGAGAGGAACCGCTGATAGGATTCATAAAAAATATAAAGAGTAATCAAGACCAGAGCTACACCATTAATAATGGCGGAGAAAATTTCTCCACGATAATAGCCATAGGTGAATTTACTGGTGGCTTTTTTCTGCGAAAGACGGACTGAAAAATAGGTCAGGAGCATGGCCAGCAGATCAACCAGGACATGACCGGCATCGCTCAACAGGGCCAGGCTTTTAGTAAAAATGGACCCGGCGACTTCAATTAATAGAACAGAAGATGAGAGAAGAATAAAAACCTTGAATTTCTTCTGCAACGCCTCTCTGGCAATCATGACATGACCTCGGCAATTAATTCTTTGATCCTGCCTTTGGCTTGACTTAAAGCTTTCCGACCTTTAGCTGTTGTTCGGTAATATTTCCGGATTTTACCCTCGATAACCTTTTCCTGGCACTCTAAATACTTCTCTTTTTCTAAAGAATGAAGCAAGGGGTAAAGTGTTCCCGGACTCAACCGGTAGCCATGGCGGTTTAACTCTTCGATCAACCACAGGCCATAGACTGGCTGCTCAGCTGCATGATGAAGAATATGAATCTTGATGAACCCCAGAAAAAACTCATGCGTTAAATCGTTTTTCATCCGTTATATTGTCCTCCGATATCGGTTTACAATATATCAATCCGAACAGAAGCTGTCAAGTGAAAAGTGCTGGGATCCAGACTTTTATCAATTGGCGGGGGTTTTGTGTTTGCCCCTGTCCAGGAAGTTCGACCTGGGCAGCTGTCTTTAACCCGGTCGGCTGATTTCGGATTTTGTCGAGCCAAGGGTATAATGGCTGGCAGGAGGGATTAGCATGGAAAATAAAACCAATTTCAGCCAGCTTCTATCTCCTTTTTCTATTAAAGGAGTCGAGCTAAAAAACCGGGTGGTCTTTCTCCCCCATGAACCCTATTATGGGAGTGAAGATCATCTGCCGACTGAAAAACATCAGTTTTACTATGAAGAACGGGCCCGGGGCGGAGTAGGACTCATCGTCATGCCCAGCCTCGGCGTTCATCCCAGTGGTTATTATGCCTGCCAGGTGGCAGCCAGAAAGGAAAGCCTGCCCAGGCTCAAAGAAATCACCGCTACCGTCCACGCCTACGGAACCAAAATTTTTGCCCAGCTAACCCACTATGGGAATCAAACCAAAAGCGTCGAAACTCTTCAGCCAACCTGGGCTCCATCTGCTATTCCCGATATGACCGTCAGAGAAATCCCTAAAGAAATGACCGGAGAAGAAATCGCCACCCTGGTCAAGGCCTTCGGTCAGGCCGCCCAACTTCTAATGAAAGCCAATTTTGATGGCTTTGAGATTAAAGTGGCTCATGATGGAATTTTAAGGCAGTTTTTATCGCCGGCTAAAAATGCCAGAAAAGATGAATACGGCGGAAGTCTCCAGAACAGAGCCAGAATCGTCATCGAGGTTCTCAAGGAAATAAGACCATACATCGGCGATAAACCCTTGGGCATTAGACTCTGCCTGGATGAATTCATTCCCAATGGCTACTCGATTGATGACGCCATTGAGTATGCTAAGCTATTTAATCCCTTTGTAGACTATATCAATTCTGATTTCGGCACGTGGGAAAGTATGGCCTATAGTTTGCCTTCTCTTAATTTTGAGCAGGGCTTTCACCTTAAAGCCATCGCCCGGGTCAAAAAGGCAGTCACTGTTCCAGTTATCGCCTCCGGCCGAATCATTCAGCCGGCCATGGCCGAGCAGGTTCTCGAGTCGGGGACAGCGGATTTAATCGGTCTGGCCAGAGGCTTAATCGCTGAGCCTTACTGGGTAAAAAAAGTCGAGGCCGGCGAGATTGAAGAGATCTCCGAATGCACTGGCTGCAACCAGAAATGCGTCGGGCGACTCCTTCAGAACCGGGCGATTAGCTGTGTGGTTAATCCGGCTTCAGGTTTTGAGGAAAATTATTCACGCCAGGTTCTTTCCAGCCGTTCACCTAATCCTCAGAAAGTCGTCATCGTCGGCGGTGGCCCCGCCGGCCTGAAAGCAGCTGAGCTCGCCGCCAGAAAAGGTCATCAAGTTGTGCTGTTTGAAAAGAGCGACAGCCTGGGCGGAAGAGTCAAACTCGAGAGCAGTCTGCCCGGGAAAAAGGAACTGGGCGGGGTGATCCGCTATCTAACCTATGTGCTTAACAGACTAAATGTTGATATTAGACTTAACACCGAGGCAACTGAACGTGAGGTCCTGGCTGAAAAACCAGATCTGGTTGTTATTGCTACGGGCGCCAACCGCCTGAATAATCCGGGAACTTACTCCATTGAAGATGTCTTAAATAATAAGGTCAGTGGCGAAAATGTCCTGGTGATGGATTATGATGCTGGCCTGGAAGGCACCGGTGCAGTCGAGTATCTGGCTAACCAGGGGAAAACTGTTCACTGGGCGACACCTGTCTTTTTTAACGGTCAGGATAATGAGGTTGCGACCGTTCTTCTACCCATTTATGGACGGTTGGGAACAAAGAAAGTTATCGCTCACCCCATGTCAGTCATGGTTAAGTTTGATAACGGTCAGGCAACGCTCTTAAATCCTTATTTTAACCGGACAGAAATCCTCAGCGGGATAGAGGCGGTGATTGTTACGGGCTTAAGAGCGGCTGATAATGCTCTCTATGCCGCGCTTAAAGGCAAAGTCAAAAGCCTTCACTTGATTGGGGACGCTGCCGCTCCCCGTGATACGGCGGCAGCCCTCGCCGATGCTTTGAGCTTAAGCTCTAATTTATAAAGAGCAGTCTGTTCAAGCTCCAGGAACTGTCCGGGGACAGAGTATCACGTCCCCTGACCAGTATTGCTTTGACAGGTGACCAGCTTTTATGCTACTAAATAGCGAGAGGTATGCAGGGAAAGGAGGGACTATGGACAGAAAATCTCATATTTCGTGGCTGCTTATCTTCTTTTTGATTGTCCTTTTAAGCTGGTTTTGGCCAGTTTCCGTTCAGGCCCAGGAAGTCTGGCTTGATGTCCCTTTTGTCCCCACTCCTTATGAGGTAGTGGATGAGATGCTGCGGTTGGCTGAACTCAAAAAAGGAGATATTCTTTACGATCTGGGCTGCGGCGATGGGAGAATCGTTATTGAAGCGGCCAAAAGGGCTGGCATCAGGGCGGTGGGAATAGATATTGACCCGGAGAGAATTGAGGAAAGTGAGGCCAATGCCAGGAAAGCCGGGGTTGAGAAACTGGTCGAATTCAGATGCCAGAACATTTTCGAAGCCGATTTCAGCGAGGCCACTGTCGTTACCATGTATCTTTTGCCTGATGTTAATATTCGCCTGCGGCCGGCCATCCTCAGGAAGCTCCGGTCAGGAACAAGAGTTGTGTCCCATTCCTTTGACATGGACGAGTGGGAACCTGAAAAGCATACTTATGTGGCAGCTGGCCTTTATCCTCACTCGGTCTATCTGTGGATTGTGCCGGCTAATATCTCCGGCGTCTGGGAATGGAAAATGCATCTTAATCAGAAGAAAATAGATTGCCGCCTGGAAATCGAACAGCATTTCCAGAATTACTCCGGACAGCTGATCTTAGGCGAGGAAAAAATTACACTGCCTGAGAATAAAGTTAACGGCGATTTGATTGACCTGGTGGTCAATCCTGCCAGTCTCAAGGCGACTACCCTGCATTTCACCGGCCAGGCCATCAAGGACATAATCAAGGGCGAGATTCAGGTTATCTCCGGACAAAAGAATTCAAAAGAAAACTGGGAAGCCAGACGCCGGCCCGGGACAGCCAGGGAAATTGATAGCTGAGTAACTTTTTCTCCAATAAATTTTGCTTTTCTTTCCTTTGTTTTTGTGTTATTAAGTATTCTTAGTCTTCAGGGTCAGACCATTGATTAAAGAAACAAGCGAATCGAAGGTCGAACCATTTTTTAGTTGCCTGTCAGGGAGATTTTTATAAGAAAAAAATTACACCAAAGGAGTATTTTATGTTTTCCAACACCTATTTTTCAAAGGCCAAAAAATACTGGTACATGGGGAAGTTTTATGACTGGTCCGAGCCAATCTTCCACCCGATGATGCATGCTCTTCACTACGGGACCAGTACTTTTGAGGGGATCAGAGCCTATCTCACTGACCGGGGTCCAGCCATTTTTCGCCTCAAGGACCACATTGATCGCTTTTTCCATTCAGCCTCGGTGGTTAAAATGAAGGTGCCTTTCACCAAAGAGGAAGTGATGCAGGCCTGCAAAGATGTTATTAAGGAAAATGGCTTTGATCAAGCCTATATTCGGCCGCTGATGTTTTATTCCTATGGCAATCTCGGGCTGGTACCGGTTCACTGCCCGATTGAGCTGGTCATCGGCGCCTGGGATTGGGGTGCCTATCTGGGAGAAGCCGGTGATAGAGGCGTTTATGGTTGCATCGTTCCCAAGCGCCGGATTCATAACTCTCAGCTTGACCTCTCGGCCAAGCTGGGCGGGGTTTATGTTCAATCAACCATCAATGGCATAGAGGCCAGGCAGCGCGGTTATGATGAAGCTATTTTCCTCAATCTTGAAGGTCGGATAGCCGAAGGACCCGGAGAAAATATCTGCGTCATAAAGGATGGTGTTCTCCACGCTAATTCTAATTCCGAATCGATTCTGGAAGGTTTTACCAGAAGCAGTCTGCTTGAGCTGGCGCCTGATCTTGGTCTAAAAACCAGGGTCGCCCCTATCACCAAGGAAGACCTGTTCCAGGCTGACGAGGCTTTCTTCTGTGGAACAGCAGCGGAGGTCTCACCCATGACTAAAGTGGCCGACCTGTCCGAGAATCAGGACAACCCTCCGGTTTACACTATTGGAACAGGAAAGCCTGGCACTTTGACCCTGAGGCTGGCTGAAGCTTATAAGCAAGCTGCTACCGGCAAGAATCCAAAATATGAAAAGTGGCTGGATTACGTAAACGAATAAAAGCTAAGAAGTAAAATCACTTAAACGTTAAGAACCAATAATTCTGGTCAATCTGAGTCCGTAAATCAAAGAAGGGGTATTTTTATCTAAACTCGATAGATTTGCAGATAAAGATAGGGTTATAATTGGGCTGCATTAAATCTTAAGGACAAAGGTCGGGTCCATGAATAAATCAAAAGCCAGAAAAAGATTAATCACCTCAATTGTCAGTGGATTTGCCTTCCTTTTTCTTTTTGACCTGTTTTCCAACTCGCTTGTTGCCCAGAACATGTTAACCTCCCTGGCCGACAGTCAGAATTATCAAAGAAAAAGGGTTTCCTCGGCCGATCCAACTGGTGGCAATCGTGATTTTTTAACCATTCCAGCCGGCCAGACGGCTGTGCTGGCTGACCTTAAAGGTCCGGCTATTATTGACCATATCTGGATGACAATTGCGGCCGAGCCTTTTTATGGACGGAAATTAGTCCTCAGATTTTACTGGGATGGAGAAGATACCCCATCGGTGGAAGTCCCGGTCGGAGATTTTTTTGCAGTAGGCCATGGTCTGGAGAGAAATCTTCTTTCCATGCCTGTTATCCGGTCATCCGAAGGCCGGGCATTAAATGCTTACTGGACAATGCCCTTCCGGTGGTCGGCCAGGATCACCCTGACCAATGAAGGCAGTCAGGCTGTTTCCTCCTTCTATTATCAGATTGATTACCGCCAGGTTGAAGATATCAAGCCTGAAGTCCCCTATTTCCATGCTCAATACCGGCAGGAGTTCCCCTGCGAAGCCGGTCATAATTACCTTATCCTGGAGGCCGTCGGGCGTGGACACTATGCCGGTTGTGTGCTGAGTGTTCTGCAGCGATCAATAGGCTGGTGGGGCGAAGGGGATGATATGATTTTTATTGACGGCAGTGAATCACCGGCGATTACCGGCACCGGTAGTGAAGATTATTTCTCCGACGCCTGGGGGATGAGGGAAGGAAATCATCTCTATTACGGTTGCCCCCTGCAGGAAGAAGATTTTCAGGCCGGAGCTAAAGCTTCAGTTTTCCGCTTCCATCTGCCCGATCCTGTTCCCTTTTTTAAATCTATTAAAGTCACGATTGAACACGGTCATGGAAATGATCGGTCTGACTATTTCAGCTCAGTTGCTTATTGGTATCAGGCTGAGCCTCATAAACCATTTCCACCTCTACCGTCAGTCGATAAACGTCTGCCTCTGGCCCTGCCGGCCGGGGATAATTTCTTTCTGCCTGTCTGGCTGAAAGTGGAAAACGGTCAGCCTGGCCAGGTTGAATATCTGGATAAAGTCAACGGGACAAGGCTTCTCGGATCATCCCTCACTTCTCTTCTCACTTCCTATTATGATCAAAGCGGACAACGTTATCAGGCAATAATTTCTCAGGGGGCAGCTGACGGGGCAAGAATCTCTATGAATCTCAAAACCAGCCTGTCTGATCTCTATGACATAAAAATTTATTATTTAAAAGGACCGGCCTTTGGCAACTGGCAAATCCTGAAAGAAATAAAAGGCCCTGAGCCGGCGGAAAGCAAAACTCAGATTAGAAGCCAGGAGCAGCAGAGCGGCCAGAAAGAGCTGGCAGCGGGATCAGGCCTCCCGCCTGATTATCTGTCTCTGGGCAGGGTAAGCGGCTATGCTCCTGACCTGATTATCGATTCGTTGACCATCAAGGCTCAAGAACTGACCGCCGGCGAAAATAATTTTGTGCTGGAAGTGTCCGGAAAGGAACCGAAGTCAGCTGGCTTTGACCTGGCTCTGGTCGCGGTCAATCTGGTGCCTGCCGGGCAAAATTTTGCTCTTGACTGGAATATTATCGGTCCTTTTGAAGCCAGAGACATGTCTTATCTGGCCACGACTTACCCGCCCGAAAATGAAACAAACCTCAATAAGACTTATCCAGGGAAAAATAGTCAACCAGTGGCCTGGCAGACCATTAAGGCTCGAGCTTCAGGCTATGTCGCCTTAAATGAAATGCTTCAACCAAATGAGCAGGCCATAGCCTATGGTTTGACTTATCTTTATTCGCCGGAAGAAAGACAGGTGACACTTCTGCTGGGAAGCGATGACGGAGTTAAGCTCTGGGTTAATGATGTCCTGGTACATACCAATCCGGCCTATCGGGGAGCTTATCCAGACCAGGATCGGGTCAGCGTTAATCTAAAGGCCGGCTGGAACAAAGTTTTAATTAAGGTTCTACAGGGCGCCGGTGGCTGGGGTTTTTACCTCAGGATCCCGGATCCTAAAGGTGAATATCGCTGGAGCGCCAGACCGGCCGGAAAATAGAATGACAACCATAGAAAAATCGAATCTGAAACCGGCCTCAGTCAGACGATTTTTATAAAAGCTCAGTCCTCAGTATATCATGACATGAAAGGCTTTCATTTATTTAAAATCTCGTCAGCCTTGGCTTTAATTATTTCCAGGGCCTGCCTTACATGTCTTTCTTCAGTTGTTCTCTGGCCAACAACCAGCCTGATAGTAAATTTTCCTTTTAGAGTAGTATGAGTCATAAATACTTTGCCGGTGGAGTTTACGGCCTGAAGTAGTTTCCGGTTAAGTTCATTGAGCTCATCTTCCGATCGCCCATCATTCAACCTGAAGCAAACCAGGCTGAAATAAACTGGAGCCAGAATCTCAAATCTTTTATCCTTAGCCAGCTCCTCTTTGAAAATTTCAGCCAGATGGATGTGTTTTCTGATGATTTTTCTGATTCCCTCGACACCATAAGATCTTAAAACAAACCAGAGTTTTAAAGAACGAAAACGGCGGCCAAGTTGAATCCCCCAGTCACGAAAATTTTTGACCTCAGCATCTACTCCAGTCTTCAGGTACTCTGGATGGATCTCAAAAGTTCTGGTCAAAAGCCGATGGTCCCGGACAAAGAAAGCCGAACAGTCAAAATTGGTCAGCATCCACTTGTGGGGATTGAAAACTAGAGAGTCAGCCTTTTCGATTCCTTCCAGGGCCCAGCGCTTTTCCGGAAGAATGGCAGCCGTTCCAGCATAAGCAGCATCCACATGTAGCCACAGGCCATACTCTGAGGTCAGCTCGCCAATAGCCTTCACCGGATCGACTGCACCGGAAGAGGTAGTTCCAACTGTAGCCACTACCGCCGTCGGCTTAAAACCAGCCCGCAGGTCAGACTTGATAGCCTTCTCCAGCTCTCCTGGAATCAGGGCATACTCATCGTCGGTTGGAATATAAACCAGGTTTTTCCGCCCATAACCGGCTATTTTGACGCCTTTTTCCACACTGGAATGAGCTTCTTCAGAAGCATAAACCCTTAGAATCTCGGAGAAACCAGTCTCATTGGTAGCAAAACCAGTAGCTTTTTCGCGGGCGGCCAGCAAAGCACACAGGGTAGCAGTGGAGGCGGTGTCCTGAATAACCCCGGCGAACTGCTCCGGTAAGCCCAGCATCTGGCGGAGCCAGTCCATAACCACCTCTTCCAATTCAGTGGCTGAAGGCGAGGTCTCCCAGACCATCCCCTGGGTGCCAAGTCCAGCCGCCAGTAGTTCCCCCAGAATCGAAGCGGGGCTGTTATTAGAGGGAAAATAGGCGAACCAGCCGGGATGCTGCCAGTGAGTCATCCCCGGCATGATAATAGAGTTGAAATCCCTTAAAATGCGGTCCATCTCCTCAGATTGAACAGGTGGAGAAGAAGGTAACTTGCTTTTTATCTCGCCGGGTTGAACCGGAGATTTTACCGGATATTTTTCGACTTCTTCCAGATAATCAGCCACCCAGTCTATCAATTCATGGCCATATTTCTTAAAATCTTCCTTTTTCATGGCTGTTTCTCCTTTCTTCTCATTTGATTAAAAAGGTTTTACCCTCCAAATCGGGCTTTTTGGCCTGTCAATTGGTATTTTAGCTTCAATTGCAGGCGATTTTAAAGTATTTTTGAGGCTAAAGCTGTCATTGATGCCATTTTTCTGCCTTAAAGCTGGTTACTTCCAACTAATTCTTTCTCCTGTAAAAAAATTTGGCATTTTTACTTGCTTTTTGCTTTCTTCTATGGTATAATATTAAAGTTGTCGGGAAGGGGAAAAAGTTATTCATCAGCTCGAACGTCTTTTTTATGATTTCTACTGCTAAAAACATTTTTGCTCTCCGTCATTTTAGTTGCAACCAAAACCTCTCGTCACACGTTTTTCTTATTGAGAACGAGAGATGAGAGAGCATAAAAACAAAAACCCTTTTTCACCAGAAAAAGGCTCCTTTCTCTAATCCCCCTCCTTTTGTGCCCTTAACCCTAAGCCCTGCTTCGCCACAAGCAGGGCTATCTTTTTTTTCGAGCAGCTGTCCAGCCCATTTTTTTCGTTCCGGGCTGCCCTTTTCCTTGACTATTCTTTTTGATGAGTTAAAATTATCAACTCAATGTTGCGGGTTTAAAAGACAGGGAAGTCCGTTTAAGGCGGACACAGCCCCCGCTACTGTAATCGGCGACAAATCCCCAGGATGGCCACTGCCTGTGAGGTGGGAAGGCCGGGGAGGAGGAGGACCCGAAAGTCAGGATACCTGTTTTAAACCCGGCGGACTTGTCTATCTTCGGGTGGAAGATAGAAAGTTGCCCGTCGTTAAATTTTCTTTAAGCGGGGGGAAAGGAGCTTAAATGAAAAAAAGCCTTTCTGCCCTTTTATTCTCAGTCCTGCTTTTAACTGCGGTTTCCAACCTGCCAGCCGATGATGAGAAACAGCAGGAAAAAATCCACCATGAAATTGTGGTCACCGCCACCCGTCTGGAAACGCCGTTAAGCGAGGTAGCCTCAGCGACCACCGTGGTTAAGGTAGAGTCATTGACTCCCGTTAGCCTGAGCCAGGCTCAAAATCTTCTGGCCCGGGTCCCCGGCCTCTTTTTTCTTCAAACTGGTCTGGCCGGCGGAACTGGTTCAGTCTTTATCCGGGGAGCCAATTCAGAACACACGTTATTTATGCTGGACGGCTTAGAGCTGAATGACCCGGTCTCCCCGGCTCGCTCTTTTAATTTCAACCTGTTTAACCTCGGTCTCATCGATCGGATCGAAGTTCTGCGTGGGCCCCAGAGCAGTCTGTATGGCTCAGATGCCCTGGCCGGTGTCATCAATCTTATTTCGACCGAACCAGAAAAAAATCAAGTAGAGCTGGCTGGCCTTTATGGCTCTTATAAAACGTTTAAAGGCGATCTCCGGCTGTCCCGGGTGAAAAAAAATCTCTTTTACCTTCTGGAATTTAACTCAGATGACAGCGGCGGTATATCTCAGGCCAGCAGTGCTTATAGCGGAAATCAGGAGGCTGACAGCTATACCCAGCAGAGCCTCTCTTTTAAATTTAAATATCGCCCCGTTTCAAATTTCAATCTGTCCTGGCAGACCAGGGCGCTCGTCGGTCGAGCCGAACTTGATGCCTTCGGTGGGCCTGGGGGTGATGACCCCAACTCTATCCAGAAGTCAACTTTCTTCTTCAATCGCCTGGAGCTTGATAGCTTTTTCTTCAATCACCGCTGGGAACAGAAGTTAGTCCTTGGTTTCCAGATGGGCCAGCGTCGGAATGACAACCCGGCGGACGAATTTCACCCTGAAATCGAACAGGCTCACTATAAAAGCCAGCTTTTTAAGCTCGACTGGCAGAATAATCTTTATCTTTCATCTCAGCATCTGCTGGTTTTCGGCTTCGAAGAAAAACTCGAGCAGGGCAGCTCGGCCTATTCTTATTTTAGTTCATGGGGAGATTATCAAAGTGATTTTCCGCGTCAGAAAGCCTCGCTGCTGAGCTTTTATATTCAGGATCAATGGCGGCCCTGGTCCCGGCTGTCATTAACTTCTGGCGTTCGCTTTGACCACCACCAGAGCTTCGGACCGGCAGCCACCTTCCGGCTGGCAGCTAATCTTGACTGGCCAGAGCAGGAAACCCGGTTCAAATTCACTCTTGGCTCCGGTTTTAAAGCTCCCTCCCTCTATGAGCTTTATGCTCCACCGGACAATCTCGGGCCAATTGGCAATGCCTCTCTGGAGCCGGAAAAAAATCTGGGCTGGGATGCTGGAGTGGAAAAAAGCTTTTTTAATCGCCTGACCCTTTCCCTGACTTATTTTGAAACCAGATTCAAACATCTGATTCAGTTTTACTATGGCACAGGCTATCAGAACCTCGGACGGGCCAGAACCCGTGGGCTGGAGGTGTCGCTGAAAGTTGCGCCCGTTAAAAATCTTGACCTGACCGCCAGCTGGACTCATCTTCAGGCCCGAGATCTGGATCATCAGACTGATCTTCTCCGCCGGCCAAAAAATACCTTTTACGCCAATCTGAATTTTTCCCGGAAAGCGGTGAGAATCAGTTCGGAAGTCTATTATCTCGGCCAGAGATATGACCTTGATTACTCTTCCTACCCCAACCAGGAAGTCTGTCTTCAGTCCGCTTTTCTGGTCAACCTTTTGGTGAGTTATGAGCTTAAATCTACCATGAGTTTTTTCCTTCGAGGAGATAATCTCTTCAACACCAGATATGAGATGGTTTATGGCTATGGCTCGCCCGGGGCTACAATTTCGACCGGATTTAGATTAAAATTATTTTAGCTTTCTTGCCTTTATATCTGCCTGACGGGAGAAGAAGGTCAGGAAGCAGACTTTTTAACCTGTTTTTACTTAGCTGGAGTCACGGGATGGAAGAAATAGAAACTCTTGATAAAATATTCAAGCCACAGCGGATAGCACTGGTCGGAGTCAGCCCGAACCCAAAAAGCGTCAGCGGGAAAATTCTGTCGAACTTAATTACCGGTGGCTATCGAGGCGTTGTCTACCCGGTTAATCCAGCCGTCGAAGCAGTGATGGGAATTCCCTGTTTCCCAGAAATAAAAAGCCTGCCCAGGACACCAGATTTAGCGGTAATTGCCGCTCCAGCCCCCCAGGTTCCGCCGTTAGTTAAAGAATGCGGAGAGGCCGGCATTCTGGGCATCATCATAATTTCCGCCGGTTTTCGGGAGACCGGTCAAGAGGGCCGAGCTCTCGAAGAAGAAATTCTTGCCCACAAAAAAAACTACCCGGGTATGCGCATTATCGGGCCCAACTGCCTGGGAATAATATCTCCTGGCTTCCAGCTCAATGCCAGTTTTGCGGCTGCCATGCCCCTGAAAGGGCATATCGCCTTCGTTTCTCAGTCGGGGGCTCTGTGCACATCCATTCTTGATTGGTCACTCCGGGAAAAAATCGGCTTCTCCCATTTTGTTTCGATCGGTAATGCCATTGACATTGATTTTGGCGATTTGATTGATTATTTTGGAGAAGACGAAAATACCAGATCAATTCTTCTTTATATCGAATCTATTGCTAATCCGAAAGCTTTTATGTCAGCGGCCAGGGCTTACGCCAGAACAAAGCCACTGGTAGCTTATAAGGCAGGCCGTTTCCCGCAGTCAGCCAGAGCTGCCACCTCCCATACGGGAGCGTTAGCCTCAGAAGATGCTATTTATGATGCAGCCTTTAAAAGAGCAGGGATCGCCAGGGTGTTTGAAATCGGCGAAATGTTTGATGTGGCTGAACTTATTGGCCGGCAAAAAATCCCGAAAGGTCCAAGACTGGCGATTGTCACCAATGCTGGCGGCCCGGGCGTCATGGCTTCAGACGCTTTAATCGAAGCTGGCGGCGAACTGGCCGAACTAACCGCTCAGACTATCCAGCAGTTAAATGAGATTCTGCCCCCAGCCTGGTCACATGGCAATCCAGTTGATGTGCTGGGTGATGCCAGGTCTAAGACGGTGGCCAAAGCGGTTAAAGCTGTTCTTGATGACCAGCAAACTGATGCTGTTCTTCTCATTGTTACCCCCCAGGCTATGACCAATCCGCCGGGTATCGCCAAAGAGCTCGTGCCGGTGGCCTCCGAAACTCAAAAACCAGTGCTGGCTGCTTTTCTGGGAGGGCCGGCCATGGATCAGGCAGTAAGCCTGCTCAATGAGGCCGGGGTGCCGACTTATGGAACACCCGAGCAGGCTGTCCGGGCATTTATGATTCTGGTCAATTATGCCCGAAATCTGGATAACCTGTATGAAACCCCGCGAGAGATTTCGGTTGAATTTCCGGTTGAAAGAGAAAAAATCCGCCAGGAAATTCTTCCTTTATTAACTCAGGGGACCGACGTCCTGGATGAGCTGACCTCAAAAAAAATTCTTCAGGCTTACGGCTTGGAGACAACTTTACCCCGGCTGGCCCGGAGCAAAGAAGAGGCCGTCAAAATAAGCCAGGAGATTGGTTTCCCGGTGGTTTTAAAAATTCACTCTCCCGATATTACCCATAAAAGCGACGTGGGCGGAGTGGCCCTTGATCTGGAAGATGGCCACATGGTTGAAACCGCTTTTGAACGCCTCCTGGCGACCGTCAAAGAGAGAGCTCCAGAGGCGCGGATAGAAGGTGTTACTGTTCAAAAGATGATCAAAAGCCAACCAGCTGTGGAGATGATTCTGGGCAGCAAAAAAGACGAAACCTTCGGGGCAGTCATCATGGTTGGCTCGGGCGGAATAGCGGCCGAGGTGCTGGGTGATCGCTCTCTGTGTTTTCCACCTTTAAACGAAAGGCTGGCCAGGCGGGCTCTGGAAGAACTTAAAACCTGGCCTTTACTTAAGGGTTACCGCGGTCAGCCGCCGGTCAATCTGGATAAACTGATCGAGACGATTATCAGGTTTTCTTACCTGGTAGCCGACTACCCCGAGATCAAAGAAATTGATATCAATCCGCTGCTGGCGAGTCCGGGGGAAGTTATTGCTCTCGATGCCCGGATCATAGTAGATAAGACAGTTGCACCGGAAAAAGCGAAACGTTATCAGCATCTGGTTTTAAGGCCTTATCCGGAAGAATTCATCCGCAAAGTCAAAATGAGAGACGGCACAGAAATCACGCTGCGGCCAATCAGGCCTGAAGATGAACCGGCCTGGATGGAACTGCTGGGCAGCTGCTCGCAGGAAACAATTTATTCTCGCTTTCGCTATTTCTTTTTCTGGCAGTCGCATGAGGTGGCTTCAAGGTATTGCTATATAGATTACGACCGGGAAATGGCTATTGTGGCTGAATTGCAGGAAGGAGATAAGCGCCGCTTGCTGGGAATAGGGCGCCTGACTGCTGATCCCAGCCGGACGGTGGCCGAATATGCTGTACTTGTTCAGGATGACTGGCAGAACAAAGGACTGGGGGGACTGCTAACCGACTACTGCACCGAAATCGCCCGGGCCTGGGGAGTAAAAAAGATTGTGGCTTACACCACGACTGATAATCCGCGGATGATAGCTGTGTTTCAAAAGCGCAATTTTGAGATACGCCACGATCCAGCCTCCAGCCTGGTCGAGATTCAAAAAAATCTTTAGCTGGCTGATTTTTTAATCCTAAGATCTTATCTAATTATTTTAAAAGAAGGAATCTGATCAAAATTACCAAACCAAAATCTCCCTCAGCATTAGACTGAATTCGCTTTATTTGTTATATATAACTTCATGATGAGCGGAAAAAGAATCAATAAAAATCGCGGTCAGCTTTTATCCTGCCTTTTATTCTGTCTCACTTCCGTCCTTCTGTCCATTTCCGTCCTGGTTTTTGATCTCCAGGCTGAAGAAAAAGAAAAAATTTCTCTGATCTTTAGCGGCTATATCAAAACTGATGTCATTTATGATACCCGGCAAACAGTTAACCTGAGAGAAGGCCATTTCCTGCTTTTCTCTCAAGACAGGCTCCTTGATCCAGCCGGGCATGATCTAAACGCTAAAGATACTTTTCATATTCTGCCCATTCAAACCAGACTGGCGCTAAGGATCAGTGGTCCACAGGCGCTTGGAGCTAAAACTTCAGGTTATATCGAAGCAGAATTTTTCGGCATGTCCGAGGCGGACATTAATGGCTTCAGGCTAAGACATGCCTACCTTAAATTAAACTGGAAGAAAGCGGAACTGCTGGTGGGTCAATTCTGGCATCCGATGTTCATTAGCGACAGCTATCCTGAGGTTGTTTCTTTTAATACTGGCGCTCCTTTTGAGCCATTTTCAAGAGCACCGCAAATCTGTTTTACCTGGAAGCCAGAGCCGGCCTTGTCTTTTTCTTTAACCGCCCTTTCGCAGAGAGATTTCGCCTCGACCGGACCAGCTGGAGTCAGCACTTCTTACTTCAGAAATGCTGCCTGCCCTGAACTTGATTTTAAAGTAGCCTATAGTCAGAAGAATTTCCTGGCCGGGGCTGGAATCAATGTGCTTAAAATTGTGCCGCGACTGGCTACCGAGACTGGTTACCAGGCGAATGAATCTCTAACCTCGCTGGCTGGCTATGCTTTTGGCCGGCTCAAAACAAAGCCCGTGACCATAAAGGCCGAAGGTGTCTATGGAGGCAATCTTCATCATCTGACCATGCTTGGCGGTTATGCTGTCTCGGAGATAATTGATCCGGTCACCGCTCAGCGCGATTATTCCCCAATTAATACCGCTTCCGGCTGGATTGATATCCAGACTAACGGAGAAAAATGGCAGGCTGGACTCTTTTCAGGCTACACCAAGAACCTGGGGGCTAAAGGCGAGATTGCCGGTCCTGTTTACAGCCGCGGCGAGACTATTGACCACCTGGTCCGAATTGCTCCACGTTTTGTTTTTAATGCTGGTAAGGTTCGATTAGCTCAAGAAATAGAATTGACTTCGGCCGCCTACGGTTCGCCTGACAGCCGCGGTCGGGTCAACGGGCAAAGAACAGTCTCCAACCTCCGTTTTCTCACCGCCGTTTATTATTTCTTCTGAAGATTTTCTGCCGGTAAAAAACAGAGGGCTAGTTACATCCCATATCTATCAATAATTTCCTGTTTCGTTTTGTGGAGAATATCAAACTTCTTGCCAACTTTGATGAAAGCCTCCAGAGCTTTGTCCAGGTGATGAAGTTCATGAGCGGCAGAGATCTGAGTTCTAATTCTGGCCTGACCCTGAGGGACAACCGGGAAGAAAAAGCCAATGGCATAAATGCCTTCATCATACAGAGCGACTGAAAAATCCTGGGCCAGTTTGGCATTATAGAGCATGATGGGAACAATCGGCGTATCACCTTCTTTCAGAATAAAGCCAGCTTCGGTCAGACCCTTTCTCCAGTAATCAGTATTCTTCTCCAGCTTGTCCCGGCGCTCGGTCGTAGCAGAGAGAATCTCCAGAACTCTTAACACCCCGGCAATAATCATAGGAGCGACAGTATTGGAAAAAAGATAAGGACGGGCTTTTTGACGGCACATCTCAACAATTTCCTTGCGGCCTGAGACACAGCCGCCGGTCGCCCCGCCCAGCGCCTTGCCAAATGTGGTGGTGATGATGTCCACTTTGCCCATCACACCAAATTTCTCATGTGTCCCACGTCCTGTTTTCCCGATAAAACCGGTGGCATGAGAATCATCAACGAGGAGCATAGCATTGTATTTTTCGCAGAGCTCCACCATCTTATCCAGCTTGGCACAATCACCGTCCATGGAGAACACACCGTCTGTAACCACCAGCCTCAGTCTCCTGTCCTGATACATCTGAAGTTTCTGCTCCAGGTGCTCCATATCAGAATGCTTGTAAGTGTCATTTAAAGCGCTGCAGAGCCTGATGCCATCAATCAGTGAAGCATGAACCAGCCGATCAGAAATGATCACATCTTCCTTGGTCAGAATGGCTTCAAAAACACCGGCATTGGCATCCATACAGGATGGGAAAAGAATCGTATCTTCAGTTCCCAGAAATTCTGTCATCTTCTCTTCCAGCTGCCGGTGGATATCCTGAGTCCCGCAGATAAACCGTACCGAAGACAGACCAAAGCCGCGCCTGTCGAGCCCTTCATGGGCAGCTTTGATGACCTCAGGATGGTTGGACAGCCCGAGATAATTATTGGCGCACATATTGATAACTTTTTTTAAAGGTGCCCCAGCCGGAAATTCGACTTCTATTTCGGCCGCCTGAGAGGAATGAATAAATCTCTCCTCTTTTAAAATTCCTGCTTCCCGCAGGGCCTGGAGCTGTTCCTGATATAATTTTCTGACCTCATCAGAATAAGCCATGATTTTTTCCTCCTCTTATTAAAAAATCAGCCGGCTCAAGACAAACCATTCACCGGCAGGCCAATCTTAAGCTTTAGTAAATTCGCGAACCAGCTCGGCAATCTTATTGACCGAATCAAAAGCCTCAGGGGTTGCTTTGTCATCAGGAATCTGAATATGGTATTTGTTCTCCAGGAATCTCTTCAGAGAAACCATTGAGAAGGAATCAACTATACCACCAGAAATAAGCGGGGTATCATAGTCAATGGGATCACTGTCCGGCTCCAGATATTCACTGGCCACATAATTTTTGATGACTTCTTTGAGTTCATCCATGTTATCGCTCCTTTTTTTATTGTTGTCTTTTTGTAAATATTTTTCAATTTATTTTACTCAATCATTTTCCAGCGTCGAAGTATCGCCGGCTTCCTCACCCCATTCTTTGGCATGTAGAATCCGGCGCATAATCTTGCCGCTTCTGGTTTTGGGCAGCGTGCTAACGAACTCAATCTCCTGAGGCATAGCCAGCGGGGACAGCTTTTTCCGGATAAAATTCATGATATCAAGTTCCATATCTTTGGAAGCGACATAGCCCGGTTTTAAAGTGACAAAAGCCTTGACCACCTCCATGTTAATCGGGTCAGGCTTGCTGACTACGGCCGATTCTGCCACCGCCTGATGTTCGAGAAGAGCCGATTCGACTTCAAACGGACTGACCAGGTGGCCGGCTGTATTGATAATATCGTCGTCTCTCCCCACAAACCAGAAATAGCCATCACTGTCCAGGCGGGCACGGTCACCGGTCAGATACCAGCCGTTTTTAAATTTATTTTTGTAGGCTTCTTCATTTTTCCAGTAGCCTCTCATCATGGAAGGCCAGCCAGGTTTTATTCCGATCAACCCTATTTTCCCCGGCTGAGGATAAGGCTCATAGGTATTGGGACTCAGAACAGTGGCCGTTATTCCCGGGAAAGGACGCCCCATTGAACCCGGCTTAACCGGCATGCCAGGAAAGTTCGAAATCAGGATACAGCCAGTTTCAGTCTGCCAGTAAGTATCATGAAAAGGTTTACCAAAAACTCTGATTGACCAGTTAACTGCTTCCGGATTGAGGGGTTCGCCCACACTGGCCAGATGACGCAGTGAGGAGAGGTCAAACTTCTTAATTATTTCATCTCCAGCTTTCATCAAAGATCTGATAGCAGTTGGAGCCGAATACCAGACAGTGACCTTATTTTTCTCAATAAAGCGGTACCAGGCCTCGGCCGAAAAGCCACTGTCGAGAACGCACTGCGTCACCCCCAGGGTAAAGGGAGCAATAATTCCATAAGAAGTTCCGGTCACCCAGCCAGGATCAGCCGTGCACCAGTAGATATCATCATCGGTCAGATCCAGCACCCATTTAGCCGTGATATACTGAGATATCAACGAATAATGAACATGCTGAACGCCCTTGGGCATGCCTGTAGTCCCCGAAGTGTAATGAAGGACAGATGGGGATTCAGCATAAGTCGGATAAATATCATAATGTTCCACTCCGCCCAGAGCCTCCATCGAAAAGGCTTCTTCTCTTTCCTGAAGGGGGCTCTTGCCGTCATAATCAACAATAAAAATGTGCTGGAGGGAGGGCAATCTATCTCTGATTTTCCTGACCTTGGCCACATGCTTTCTTTGAGTAAAGATAGCCGAGGTCTGGGCATTTTCCAGCCTGACAAAAAGCGAATCTTCACCGAAAGCGGAAAAAAGCGGCTGGGCGATAGCTCCGGTCTTCAGAATGCCCACGAAGCCAATATAAAGTTCTGGAACTCTGTCCATGAAAAGGCAGACCCGGTCTCCAGCTTTGATCCCGGAGTCAGTCAGAAAGCGGGCAAAAGTATTGGAATAACGCCTCAGATCATCATAGGTATAAATCTTTTTTTCTCCACTAAAACCTTCCCAGATAAGGGCTATCCGGTCAGCTTTACCCTGCTGGCAAACACGGTCAGAACAATAATAACCGATATTAATCGGTTGACCTGGCTGATAGCCGAGTTCCTGCTCGCTGAGCGACCAGGAGAAATTCTTAATCCGCTCCTCGTAATTTCCAAAGTTCGACATCTTGCCTCCAGTTTTTATTTTTCCAGAATGACCGTGGCCACGGCCAATGTCCCGAGATGTGATAAGCTGAGATAAAAATGGCTGATGCCTTCGGTCTGACAGAATTCCTTAGCCCGGCCATAAACCTCAATAACAGGCTGGCCAGATTCCAGATTATGGATCTCAATTTCGGAAAATTTAACCCCGCGGCTCCAGCCGGTGCCCAGTGCTTTCATAAAAGCCTCTTTAGCCGAAAACCGGGCAGCATAATGCTGATAGGGAAATTTTTTGCTCTCGCAATAGCCAATCTCGACCGCAGTATAGATCTTTTCTTTCAGCCCTGGAGTTCTCTTCAGTTTATCCTCGATCCTGGCCACTTCAATGATGTCAACACCTACCCCAAAAATCAATGACCCTCCTGATTTTTAATCATCCTTATCCAACCTGGTCTGGACGTTCTCTTCTTTCCATTACCCTGACAGTCAAAAAATATTATAGGAAAAACCAGGCCAAAGTCAAAAAGGGTAGTAATCAGGTCTGAGTCAAATGCTCAAATACTATCCTGATACCAATTAGAATCAAAACCAGACCACCAGCCAGTTCTGCCCGGCGGCCGAAAGCCTGCCCGAGGACAGGACCCAGACGGCTGGCGACCAAAGTCAGACAGAAAGCCATTAAACCTATAACCAGGCTGGCCAGCCAGACATTGAGACCAAGAACAGGCAGGCTGAGTCCACAAGCCAGAGCATCAAGGCTGGTAGCTACCGCCAGAACAAGCAATGGCCAGCCGCTAGTTGGATCTTTACCATTATATTTTTTACGTTCTGGCCAGAAAGATTCAAAAACCATTCTCCCTCCGACCAGGAGCAGAAGTCCAAAAGCAACCCAGTGATCATAGCGCGAAATCAGCTTCAGCAGATTTTCTCCGATTAGCCAGCCAACAACTGGCATCATAAACTGGAAAAAACCAAAATAAGAGGCCAGGCGCCAGGCCTGCCTGGACTTAAGACCACAAAGAGAACATGACAGCCCGACAGTCACCGCAAAAGCATCAACGGCCAGGGCCAGAGCCAGACTGAGGAGAATAATAGCCTTCATAATTTTGCTATTCTATCATAGTCCTAGCCGATTATCTTCCCGGCTTTTGTCCGGCCAGTCTTACCATCTCAGTTTTTTCAGAGTATAATTTTTTTTCATGGAAGAAAAAATTATTCTCCGGGGAGTCCGGGTCCATAATCTAAAGAACATTGACCTGGACCTGCCTGTCGGCGAGCTAATTGTCATCACTGGAGTCAGCGGCTCTGGCAAATCATCCCTGGCTTTTGACACCCTTTATGCCGAAGGACAGAGGCGCTATCTTGAATCTCTCTCCTCCTATGCCCGCCAGTTTATGGAGCGGCTGGACAAACCTGATGCTGATCTCATAGAAGGCATACCACCAGCTATTGCCATTCAGCAAAAGGCCTCGGCTAAAAACCCGCGGTCAACAGTGGCCACCGTCACTGAAATCTATGATTATTTAAGAGTCCTCTACGCCCATCTGGGTACGATTCACTGCCTCCAGTGCGGTCAACCGGTTATAAAAGACACTATTGATTCGATGGCGGAGACCCTGTTTAAATTTCCCCGGGGGACAAAGCTGGTTATCACCTTTAGCTGGCCAGAAGAAAAAAAGCTGTCCGAGCTCAGAAGGGAAGGCTTTTTAAGGATCTACCTCGATGGCCGTACTGTTTCTCTGGATGAAGTTCAAGCGGATAGGGCCAAAAAGAACGGGGTGGAAGTGGTTGTTGATGAGCTAAATCTGGATCCAGAAGACCGTGAGCGGCTGGTTGATTCACTCGAAACTGGACTGAAAAAGGGCGAGGGGCGGGTTCGAGTCCGGGTAACAGACGGACCTGTCTATCAGTTCACCGAGCACCTCGAATGCCGGCAGTGCGGAATTGTCTATGAAGAACCATATCCAAATCTTCTGTCCTTTAACAGTCCGCAAGGAGCCTGCCCGGTCTGTCATGGCTTTGGCGATCTGGCTGTTCTCGATGAGGATAAAATCGTTCCGGACAAAAATAAGTCTCTGGAGGAAGGGGCCATAGAACCCTGGACCAAGCCGGCCTCACGCAGTCTGCAAAAAGAGATGCTGCGGGAAGCCAGGAGAAGAGGCATCCCGACCTCAGTGCCATTTTCCCATCTAAAACCTGAACAACAAAAATTTATTCTGGAAGGTGGCGATGGCTACTACGGGGTCAAAGGTTTCTTTGACTGGCTGGAGTCCAGAAAATACAAAGTTCAGGTTCGAGTCCTTTTAAGTCGCTACCGTAAGTTTGTGGCCTGCCCGGCCTGTCATCGAACCAGGCTCAATGAAAAGGCCCTGGCTATTAAGATCCAGGGGAAATCCATCGGTGATTTCTGCACCCTGACGGTCAAAGAAGCTTTTCATTTCCTTGACAGCTGGAACCTCAGCTCCTACGAAAAGCAGATTGGCGAGCGGCTGATACAGGAAATTAAAAACCGGTTGGGCTTTTTACTGGAAGTTGGCCTTGATTATCTGACGCTCGACCGCCTGACCTTTACCCTGAGTGGCGGTGAAGCCCAGAGAATAAATCTGGCTTCTGCCTTGAGCGCTTCGCTGGTCGGGACACTGTTTATTCTCGATGAGCCGTCGGTCGGGCTTCATCCGCGCGACAATAATCGCCTGGTTAAAATACTGAGGGAGCTACAGGGAATAGGCAACACGGTAGTGGTCGTCGAACACGACCCGGAAATTATCGCGCAGGCTGATTACATCATTGACCTGGGGCCGGGAGCTGGAGAATATGGTGGCGAGGTTATTTTTGCCGGACCCATGAAGAATTTTCTATCTGATCAGAAATCTCTGACCGCCAAATACATAAGAGGGGAGCTCTCCATTCCTCTACCGCCGGCCAGACGGCCGGTGACTGATTGCCTTAAAATCTACGGGGCCAGAAAACATAATTTGAAAAATCTTAACTTCAGCCTGCCGCTGGGAATTTTTGTCTGCATCACCGGCGTCTCAGGTTCAGGCAAAAGCACCCTGGTTGAGGATATCATCTATAAAGGCCTTACCGGAGAAAATGGCGATGGTTACGACCGGCTGGAGGGTAGGGAATTAATCAACCAGGTTGTTAAAGTTGACCAGTCACCGCTGAGCACCTCACCCCGTTCTATTCCAGCTACTTACACCAAAGCGATGGACGGTATCAGGGAATTGTTTGCCTCGACCCGCGAGGCTCGAGCTCAGGGCTATAAAGCCGGACATTTTTCATTTAATACTCCGGGCGGCCAGTGTCCCGATTGTCAGGGAGCAGGCTTTAAACAGGTAGAGATGCAATTTTTGAGTGATGTTACCCTGACCTGTGAAACCTGCCAGGGACGCCGCTACAAACCTGAAATTCTTGAAATAAAATACAATGGAAAAAGTATTTATGATGTTTTGAAAATGAGCGTCAGCGAGGCCTTAGATTTTTTTGCCGGCGAAGAAGATGTCGTGCGTCGGCTCTGGCCGCTGGCCGAGGTCGGGCTGGGCTATCTTCGGCTGGGACAGCCTACCACCACCCTGTCCGGTGGAGAACTGCAGCGCATCAAACTGGCATATCATCTGGTTCATGAAAAGCGACAGAAAATCCTTTACCTTTTTGATGAACCGACCATCGGCCTTCATGCTGACGACGTTAAAGTGCTTCTCCAGTGTTTTCAAAAACTAATTGAAGAAGGGAACAGCCTGGTGGTCATCGAGCACAACCTCGACGTCATCAAATCGGCTGATTATATAATTGATCTCGGGCCGGAAGGAGGGGAGCAGGGTGGTTATATCGTGGCTCAGGGCCAGCCCGAAAAAGTAGCAGCTACCCCCGGCTCGATAACCGGTGTTTTTCTACAAAAGGTTCTGTCCCGGTTTCAAGCTGTCGGTATTGACCGGCGTTGATAACCGGCATAGTCAGGCACCTGACGAAAATATTCCTGATTCATCAATGGTGAGGAAATCATAAAATCAGCTGAGGACCGGTTACAGGCCACCGGGATATTCCAGACAGCGGCTATCCGCAGCAGAGCCTTAATGTCTGGATCATGAGGCAGAGGTTCAAGCGGATCCCAGAAGAAGATCAGAAAATCAATTGCTCCTTCAGCAATTCTGGCCCCAACCTGCTGATCGCCGCCCAGCGGCCCGCTCTCCAGGGTGTTAATTTTAAGACCGAGCTCCTTGGTCAGCAAAGAACCAGTTGTGCCGGTCGCCCACAGTTCATGCTGTTCTAACGAGCCGCGGTTATATCTTGCCCAGTCGAGCAGATCCGGTTTCTTGTTGTCATGGGCAACCAGAGCTATTTTTTTCCTGACGGCCATTTTGACCAGTTTGGTTTTCACTGTTTTCTCCCTAATTGTTTATTCAGTCTCTTTTACTCTTTTAAGAGGCTGACCGACCGCAGGCCAGACAGGCAGACTGCAAAAATCAGAGAACTACTTTTTTCTTCCCCCACTTCAGCTTCATGGTCAGCACCCGGTCAGTGGCAAAAATTCTGGCCGTCCAGATCAACATCACGGTGACAAAGATAAAATTATAAACAAGTCCCAGCCAGAACATGCCCATATGACCAAACATCATGTTTTGCATGGCAAAAAAGGGATGGGAAAAAGGAATGGCCAGGACCAGAATTTTAGCTGGCAAACTCATAGTGTTTATATCAGCAAAAAGGCTGATAAAATAGGGCACTAAGATAAGGAAAACCAGCGGAATGTTTAAACTCTGAGCTGTCCGGTAGTCTTCCGCCAGAACCCCGAGAACGGTAGCTATCGATAGTGCGCAAAGAATAGCCAGGAAAAGAGAAAGGCCAAAAAGAACATAACCCTGCGTATCAATGGTCAATCCCAGTTGCTTTAGAATCGGAGCTAGCCCGCTGGTGACCGAAGATAGTTCATCAGTTGGGAAGCTAAAAGCCATCTGGAAGCCATAAAGGTAAATAGCAGCCGAGAGGAGACCAATGAGACCAGCAGCCAGCATTTTGGCCATGGCAATAGCCTGGCGTGAGATGGGCACAGTCAGAAGGGTTTCGAGTGTTTTATTCTGTTTTTCCATGGCAATAGCGGTGATGACCATTTGAGAGGAGTACATGATAATCATCATCAGGATAATTGGTAGAAGGTAGCTCTGCGTATAAAGCGTCCCGATGACAGCCGCACTTGAGCCTTCAGCCATTCGATCTTTGACTATAATAAATTCCCGGTTTTTGATCGGCGACTTGATCTCGGCCGGGTTGATGTCGGGCAGTCTTTTTTTTAAATACTGATTGGAAAGAAAATCATTGGTGGTATTTAACAGGGTTTTGACCACTTCCGAGGTTCTGGTCCCGGAAATGGATATACCCCGAAGGTAAGAATAAGTTTCAACTTCAACTGGCTTAAAATTAGCTACTTCCTGACTGAAGCCGGGTGGAACAACCACCAGCAATCCCAGGTCAGACTGTCGAAGTTTCTGGATGACCTCTTCCTTTTCTCCGCCTTGCTCCTCAATAATGAAGTTGGCCATATTAAGAGTCCCGATCAGATTCCTGGATAACTCTGACTGATCAAGATCCAAAACCGCAATTTTCTGCTTGGCAACGGCTTTTTTTATTTCTTTTTTAGTTACATTGCCAATAAAACTAAAGATCAGGATCATCATGGCCAGCGATATTATCAGCTGTTTATTGACCAGTTCCTTTATTTCTTTGACCAGCAGATGTCCAAAGTTTTTCATTAGAGGCTACTCCTGACTGAGCTTTTGAAAACAATTTCCAGGTTCGGCGCCTGATATTTTTCTTTGAGCTCCTGCGGGGTGCCGGCATCCAGAATTTGCCCCCGGTCAATCAGCGCTACCCGGTCAGATAGAAACTCGACTTCAAGCATATTGTGAGAAGACAGTAAAACAGAAATACCCTCCTTAACAAAGCTCTTGATGGTTTCTCTGACTTCCAGAGAGTTAATAACATCGAGCCCGGAAGTAGGCTCATCCAGAATAGCCAGCGCAGGTTTGGTCATTAAAGCCCGGCCCAGCAGCAATTTTCTGGTCATGCCTTTACTGTAAGTTCCAACTTTATCTTTCAACCTGACTCCCAGGTCGCTAATCTGCTGGCCGCGGCTGACATACTCTTTAATTTCTTCCTGGTTGCTGGCATAAAACTTAGCCATAAACTCGAGATAATCCTGGCCTCTCATATTACGATAGGCTCCTGCTTCCTCAGGCAGATAACTTATTTTCTCCCTGAATTTTTCCGGATTTTTTTTAAGGTCGAAGCCGAGAAAAGTGACCCGGCCAGCTGAGGGGGTGAGCAGAGTGGCAATTATCCTCAGGGTCGTCGTCTTGCCGGCTCCATTGGGGCCAATTAAGCCAAAAATTTCTCCCTGGTCAACCTTAAAGCTAATACCTTTCAGGGCTTGCAGCTGACCATAATTTTTTTTCAAGCCTTCAACTTCAAGAACTGCCATTCGCCAGTCCTCCTTTTGATCCAATCATCAGGTCTCAATATTTGCCGCCCGGGCACCGGTACCTCTTCGACTCAGCACCCGCCCGGCTTCGCCGCAAAAAAATATCAAAGCGGATTATCCCTTAAATGCTCCCGGTTTTCAACCAGGAGAAAAAAATAAGCTCTGGTTAGTTAAATTCAGCGGATTACATAACCCGAACTGGCAAAATGAATCATGGTTTTAAAAATGCTTTCTGAGGCTTTGGAACTCGGATGAGGGACGAATATTCTCTTTATTTGTTCTATTATTCTCTTTAAACTCTTTAATTTCCGGCGATGGTAGGGTCTTCAGTTTATCTTAATTTAGTCTCTCGAATTTCCTTAATCAGGCTTTTTTCTCGCCTTCTTCTTCAGCCACTGGCAGCAGGCCTACTTTTTGCCTTATTTCCCGGTCAAGCTGGTCAGCCAGTTCCTTGTTCTCTTTGAGGAGCTTTTTGACATTTTCCCGCCCCTGGCCCAATCTTTCACCCTTATATGAATACCAGGTGCCGGTCTTCTCCAGAACTCCGTATTGAAGGCCACAGTCCACCAGATCTCCTTCTCGGGAGATGCCCTCACCAAAGATAATATCGAACTGAGCTTCGCGGAAAGGCGGAGCCAGCTTATTCTTAACAATCTTAACTTTGGCCCGACTGCCAACCACCTCTTCGCCTTCTTTAAGAGCAGCCAGCTTCCTGACATCTATCCGGAGGGAAGCATAAAACTTGAGGGCCCGGCCGCCGGTTGTCGTTTCTGGCGAGCCAATAAAAACCCCAATTTTTTCTCTGATCTGGTTAATAAAGATAAAGCAGGTCTTGGACCGGCTAACAATGGCTGTCAATTTGCGCAACGCCTGAGACATTAACCTGGCCTGAAGCCCCATGTGAGCATCACCCATTTCGCCTTCCAGTTCAGCTTTGGGAACCAGAGCAGCTACTGAATCAACCACGATGACATCAACGGCCCCGCTTCTGACCAGGACTTCAGCAATTTCCAGCCCCTGTTCTCCATAGTCGGGCTGAGAGATCAGCAGGTCATCAACATTGATGCCAATTTTAGCTGCATACAGCGGGTCGAGAGCATGCTCAGCATCGATGAAAGCTGCCTGCCCACCTCTTTTCTGAGCTTCGGCAATCACGTGTAGAGCGAGGGTAGTTTTACCGGTAGCTTCCGGCCCGAAAATTTCAATGACCCGACCACGCGGAAACCCGCCGATGCCCAGACTCAGGTCAAAAGCAATGGAGCCCGTCGGAATAACCTCGGCTTTGACCGCCGCTTCCTTCTGGCCGAGTTTCATCACTGCCCCTTTGCCGAATTGCTTTTCTATCTGGGATAAAGCTGCATCCAGGGCTTTTACCCGGGAAGTTTGCTTCTGTTCAATTTCTTCTGTTTTCATTTAAGCCTCCAAAATGTCCGAGCTTGCCCTGTTTCCAGAGAAACCAGCCGCTCTGACGACTCAAATCATTCCGATTATTTTCCCGTTTTCATCCACATCAATTTTTTCAGCAGCAGGCGCTTTGGGCAAGCCAGGCATGGTCATTATATCACCACAATGGACAACGACAAAACCGGCGCCAGAACTCAACGAGGCGTTGGTCAGAGTCAAGTTCCAGCCTCTTGGTCGGCCGATCTTTTTTGAATCATCAGACAGCGAGGCCTGCGTTTTGGCTACACAGACCGGCAAACTGGACAGGCCAAGTTGTTCATAAAGTTCAATCTTTTTTCTGGCCCCCGTTTCGACCTTGACCCCATCTGCTCCGTAAATTTTCAGGGCAATCGCCTCGACTTTTTTCAACAGAGGCTGATCGGCAGGGTATAAAAACTGAAAATTGGTTTTATCTTCAGACATGGCTTTCATAACTTCTGCCGCCAGTTCAAGGCCTCCCTCGCCTCCCTGATTATAGACGTCGCTCAGGGCATATCGGGCTTTTTCCTCCTTGATGAGTTCAGTCCAGAGTTTAATTTCTGACTGATGGTCAGAGGGAAAGAGGTTAAGAGCCACGACGAAGGGGACCCCGAATATTTTCAGATTCTCAATATGTTTCTTTAAGTTGTCGAAACCGGCTTCTACTGCCTTTGGGTTCTCATTGGGCAGCTCAGCAATTTTAACTCCGCCATGATATTTTAAGGCCCTCAAGGTTGAAACCAGCACACAAGCAGCGGGAGCTGGCACCTGGCCGGTTCGGACCACAATGTCAAAAAACTTCTCGGCTCCCAGGTCAGAAGCAAAGCCAGTTTCGGTTACGACATAATCAGCCAGGCTCAAGGCCAGTCTGGTAGCGATAATTGAATTGGTACCATGGGCAATGTTGGCGAAGGGGCCGCCGTGAATGAAAGCTGGCGTCCCTTCCAGAGTCTGAACCAGGTTGGGATTGATAGCGTCCTTAAGGAGTGCGGTCATCGCTCCATCAGCTTTAATATCGCGAGCATAGACAGGCCGGCCATCCGCAGTAAAGCCTACCAGAATGTTGCCCACCCTGGCCTTCAAGTCCTTTAGATCACTGGCCAGACAGAGAATAGCCATTACCTCAGAAGCAGCGGTTATATCAAAGCCAGTTTCACGAGCCAGGCTCTGAAAAGTCTCATCGGTTCCGATGATCACCTGGCGCAAAGCCCGATCGTTCATATCCAGGACTCTTCTCCAGGTAACTGTCCGGCCATCCAGAAGTCCGGCCGGACCGTCAAAATGAATTCTGTTGTCAACCATAGCGGCCAGAAGATTATGGGCAGCTGTAACCGCATGGATATCGCCGGTAAAGTGGAGGTTAATTTCTTCTCTTGGAACGACCATAGCTTTTCCCCCGCCAGTCGCCCCTCCCTTTATTCCGAAGACCGGCCCAAGGGAAGGCTCACGCAGGGTAAGACAGGCTTTCTGGCCGAGGCGGCTCAGAGCATCAGACAGACCGATGGCGGTAGTCGTCTTGCCTTCTCCGGCCGGGGTCGGCGTCATAGCCGTCACCATGATCAATTTGCCCTGCGGGCTCTTCTCCCGATAGGCCTGAAAATTGACCTTGGCCTTATATCTTCCGTATAGCTCAAGATTTTCTTCAGAAATACCAAGCTGGCTGGCCACTTCCAAAACTGGCTTAAAGTTCATAATGTACCTCCTTTTACCTGCTATTTAACCAGAAATTTTTTCTTCTTTCAATCTGCTTTTTCTGCTCGAATTAATCCACAGCCCGAGCTAAACTGACGTTGTAAAAATGGGTCTGATATTTTTCAATCAATCCTTCATCGGCAAAGCTATAATAACAGTTGTTGCCGATGACGATGTGATCAAGCACTCTGATCTGCATAACAGCACAGGCAAAAACCAGATCTCTGGTTATCTCCCGGTCGCAACTCGAAGGCTCGGGATCCCCCGAAGGGTGATTATGGACAAAGATCAGGCTGGCGGCTTCATATTTTAAAGCCTGTTTGATAACTTCTCTGGGATAAACGGCACTGGAATCAACTGTCCCTTCAAACAGGGTTTTTTCTTCCAGGATATGATTCTTGGTATTAAGAAACAGAACTTTAAAAACTTCAATTTTAAGATCTCGAAGACTGTAATAGAGATAATCAAAAACTTCCTGAGAAGACTTACAAACCGGACGTTTGATCATACAGTCCTTAAGATAGCGGCGGGCCACCTCCTGGACGAGCTTTAAGCCAAAGATATTTTGCGGCCCAATCCCTTTTATTTTTTGCAAATCGAGCGGATCGGCTTCCATCACACCCCGAAAATTTTTAAATTCTTTGATAGCCAGGTGAGCTGCCTGCCGGCAGTCTTTCCGTGGGGTGCCCAGGGTCAGCAGTAACTCGACAATTTCATAATCAAGAAAACCAGCCAGACCGCCTTTTAGAAATTTTTCACGCAAGCGCTGTCGGTGTCCTGCCTGAGGGAGACTTCGCTGCTCTATATCTTCTGCCATAATAATCATCCTGATTAAGATTTCTAGCTCGGACCAATGAGGGTAGTTATTCTTGCTTCAGAGGGAAAGACGCAGCAAACTGCTCCTTTTTCCCAGCCTGTGAATATTTTTTCAAAAAAACCGCGGGTTCTGGCCCGGCTGCTTAATCAGCATAAAGTCTGTCAATTAGTGACTTGTATTTTTCTTCTACGACTTTTCTTCTGACCTTCAAAGTTGGCGTCATTTCGCCTGCTTCAATCTCAAAATCCCGGTCTAAAAGGATAATTTTCTTTATTTTCTCATAAGAGGCCAGATGGGGAGTCAGGCGGTTGATCTCCTGCATAAAGAATTCATATATTTCTGGCCTGTCAATGAGCTCCCGGTTGCTGGAAAAAGTGATATTGTTTTCGGCCGCATATTTTTTTAACTTTTCAAAGTCTGGCACAATGAGAGCTGAGACAAACTTACGGCGATCACCAACCACCACGGCATTAGCAATGTAGGGACTGGCCGCCAGGGCATTTTCAATCGGTTGAGGCGCCACATTCTTCCCACCAGAGGTGACGATAATGTCTTTTTTGCGGTCAGTGATGACCAGGAAACCATCCTGGTCCAGGTAGCCGACATCGCCGGTTTTAAACCAGCCGTCTTCAAAAGCTTCTTTCGTCTCAGCTTCTTTATTGAAATAACCTTTCATCACATTGGGACCACGAACGAGAATTTCACCATCAGGAGCAAACTTTACCTCCTCTCCTGGGAGAATTTTACCCACCGTCCCGAATTTAAAATCGGTTAAAGTGTTGAGGGAAATAACAGGCGAGGTCTCGGTTAAACCATAGCCCTCAATAATCATAATCCCTAGGGCATAAAAGAATTCGGCAATTTCCCTGGAGAGAGGAGCGCCGCCTGAGACAAAAAATCTGATCCGGCCGCCGGTTCTTTCCACAATTTTAGAAAAGACCAGTTTGGAAGCCAGCTGATAACGAAGCTTCAGCCAGGCCGGCAAGTGGCTGTGATTGAGTTTCAGCTGAGCATATTTCCTCCCGATCTGCAGAGCCCAGAAAAAAATCCTGCGTTGCAAATTAGGCGAGGCCAGAACACTATCTATCACCGCTGCATAAAATTTATCAAAAAATCGGGGAACGCTGACCATAATGGTGGGCCTGGCTTCCATCAGGTTGTCGGCCACCGTATCCACACTTTCAGCATAGGCGATGCAAGCCCCAACATAAAGCCAGGCGTATGTGCACATCCTCTCCAACACATGAGACAGAGGGAGAAAACTCAACGCCCTATCGCCTCCATTAAAATCAACCAGTGAGTGCAGCGTCTCTATGTTGTTGACAAGATTATAATGGCTCAGCATAGCCCCTTTGGGCACACCGGTCGTCCCGGAGGTGTAGATAATTGTGGCCAGATCATCGGGCTGAATGGACTCGGCCAGCCGGTCGAAGTCGTCAGGGTGATTCAGGTTATATTCTTCACCTCTTTCTTCCACTTCTTTGAGGCTCATCACCTCGCCCGGCATCGCGCCCTCCATCAGGATGTATTTTTCAATAAGAGGCAATTCGGGACGGATCGAGTCAACTTTCTGCCAGAGCTTGAGGTTAGAACAAACCAGAAACCTGGCCTGCGAATCATTGATGATATATCTGATCTGATCAGAAGTTAGATTGGTGTAAACAGGGACAGCCACACCCCTCGAGCAGACGGTAGCCACGTCAACCATGACCCATTCCGGCCGGTTTTCCGATAAGATAACCACTTTGTCGCCCTTATTTAAGCCCAAAGCCTTCAGACCGGAAGAGATGTTTCTAACCCGCCGGGCAAACTCGGCCGTCGAAAGTGGCTGGTACTGGCCATTTTTTTTAGCCATCATTAGATCTTCACGCTGATGGTTTTTTTCTAAATTCAAGAAAATTTTGGAGAGAGTATCAATCACCGACTGCCTCCTTTTATTAAATTATTAAAACTGCCTGATTGATTGCGACCGGGAGCCGGAGACTTTCCTTTCATGATTCAACAGCCAGGCTTTACGCCACAACCCAGCTCCAAAGCCCACCAGACCGCCGTCGGCACCGATTACCCGGTGGCAGGGAATGATAATAACCAGGGGATTGTCATGATTGGCTCGGCCGACTGCCCTGGCTGCCCCCGGCCGACCGCAGGCGGATGCTACCTGGCTGTAAGATCTGGTCTGGCCATAAGGAATTGTCTGCAGTTCGCTCCAGACTTTTTTCTGGAAGCTGGTTCCTTCCAGTCTAAGCGGTAAAGAGAACTCGCGCCTTATTCCCTTAAAATACTCATCAAGCTGCTGCCAGGCAGCGACGAGCGGCTCTGGCGCTCCGGCCAGGCTGGTCTTTATCTCCTCCGGAGAAAGCTCCTGTCCACTTTTTCTTAAAAATGAGCAGGTCTCAAGTCCTGCCTCGTTTCCAGTTAATTCTATTAATCCTATCGGAGAATGATAGTATATTTTCACCCTGCCCTCATGACCGGCTTCATTCTTTTAATCTAACCCAGATGTGAGTTAAGCCTTTGTCATTTTCAAATCTCAGTTCAAAGACCTCAGGATAAGCTTTAAATAACTGTGATAGCTGGCGAAAACCGTAGGTTCTTGGATCGAAACCCGGATCAAGCTGCCGGAGGTAAAATCCAATGCTGCTCAGTTTCCCCCAGCCATCCTCATCGGCAGCCATATCCACTGCCGCCTTGAGCAGGGGTAAAGGATCGTAACCGCGCGGCTTTGGCTCTTCGCTGGACTTCTCGGCCGGGCCTGATTTTTTCTTTCTTTCCTTTTCGCCCAGCCCGAGATTTTCAGTATAGATAAAAACATTGCAGGCATTGATAAAAGCTTTAGGTGTGCTTCTTTTGCCAATACCCATGACGAAGTATCCCGCCTCCCTGATTCTGGTGGCCAGGCGGGTATAATCAGAATCGCTGGAGACAATGCAGAAGCCGTCCACCAGCCGGCCATGGAGAATGTCCATAGCATCAATAATCAGGGCACTATCGGTGGCATTTTTCCCCACGGTATAGCGAAATTGCTGAACAGGCTGAATGGCATTTTCATGGAGAACCTTCTTCCAGCCAGCCATATTAAACGTCGTCCAGTCGCCATAGATCCGGCGGATGGTGATCAGACCGTATTTCCCGACCTCAGCCAGAATATCAGAGATGAGTGTTGGCTGAGCGTTGTCACCGTCAATGAGCAGAGCTATTTTCCTGCTTTTTTCTTCAGTAAAACTGTCAATCATAGCGCCTCCAGAAAGCCCTCAAAGCTTTCTTATTTTACCTATTTTCTTATGATTGTTAAATATCAAATTTATTTCGGGAGAAAGTTGAAACTTTAAAACGCACTAATCACGGACAAAATGAGGCAGTTCAAAAGGAATGGGCAGACTCAATTCCAGCAGCCCCGCTACCTCTCCCTTCTTCGTCCAGACTGTCTGGTAAATTAACTTTTTTTGCCCGAGTTTTTCAATCGTGTAGACATTGGGCTTTTTACTTTCCATGATTTCCTTAATTTTCTGCCTTGACTTCTCTGAGTGACAATCCTCCAGCTGTTGTCCAAGAAGCTCGTCGCCTCCTTCCTGCCTGGCTGCTTGCCGGTTAAGGTAGATAATTTTACCAGTCAGATCAGTTATGATAATAGCTCCAGGGAACTCATCGGCCCAGGGAATATCAGCCATTTAAACCTCCTGTCAGGTAAATCTCTATTCAGAAAAGTTTGCCATCAAACTGACTATTAAGATAAAGTTATAGAGGAAAATGCTAAAAATTGGAAATGCAAGTTTAAAGGGCCTTTTATTTCACGGCTATATAGCTATCCTTTTCCTTCTGGCTCAACCACTCCTGACTACCGCCAGGATCAACAGGTCGGAGCAAGAATCCCTGTCCCTTCCTTCAAGCCGCTCCCTACAGTCCGCTCCGAGCCAGTCAGTCTCTCAGCGGGATGAGTTACCCCGGTCTCTTCAGGAGAAGCTTCATCAATGGTTGGGCGGAGAAATCGGACAGGAACTTCTGGAAGATTTCGTCCTGCCTTCGCAGCCTATCCTGGATTCGCCTGGCTTTGATTTATACTTACTGGAGTTATGGCTCCAGGGCCGGCCACTCCCGGCGCTGGCTCTTCTCGATAACCAATTGAAGCGGGCCGAGGATGATCCTGTCCGTCTTAATCAGGCCGGCTCTTTCCTTTTTTCCTGTGGTGAGTATGAACTGGCTAAGGATTTTTTTCTGGCTGTTTATAAGCGCTGGCCTGACCAGCCCTCTATCCTGAATAATCTGGCCGCTACTTTCGTGGCCCTGGGATCAAGGGAAGAGGCGGTCGATCTCTATCGACATTGCCTCGAGCTGGCTCCCTATCACCCTGAGGCTAACCTGGCTCTTTATTACTTAAGCACAGGGGAGGGAAGTGGCCGGTCCGATCAGAATTGGCTGGGCAGGGCTCTCCAGGGAGCCTTCAGAGAAAAAGTGGCCAGGCTGATCGGAACTTCCAGCTGCCCGCTGCCCCTGTGTTTTGAACAGGAAACAAGTCTGGCTCTGCCGCCGCTTCCCGCCAGTTTCGAGCAGTATATCAGTTTACTCAGTATCTACCAGGAAGCCTTGTTTGAGCTCAGCCAGAGAGAAGAAGCACTCAGGCGAGAGCTGAGTGGCCGGAGGCAGCCTCCTGAGACTGACTCCATATCGGGTGGAGCAGAAAAAAAAGAGAAATCCTGGCAGCTAAACTCTGCCCAGAGCTATCCCCGTTTGCTGGAAGCGGAGGGACGGCTGGACTGGCTGGAAAGAGAAGTAGAGAAACCAGCTGAACTGTCGCTCGAACAGATCATTACAGGCTCTGTCCAGGCACTGGATTCGGTTTACAAAGCTTATCTCCGCCAGGAAAAAAAGGCACTCGAAGCGCCTCTGGATAGCAGGGCCGATGAGCTGAAAAAAGCTCGGGATTATTATTGCTTTGAATACAAAAAAGAGGCTACCCGCTGGTATTTAAAATACCGGGAAAGGCTTCTGGCCTATTTCCTGCAGGCTGAACAGGAACTTAAAACTTTTCTCCCCGGATTTTATTTCTGGCTCAGATATCTACCTGAAAGCCAACAGCCAGCAAGGCGGCTGGAAATCGAGCTCAGGCTGATAAAAATATATTCCAGACTGTGGGAAAAAGCTTTGTTACTTCAAACGAGGCTCGGTCAGCCGGCTTTCCCCGACTGCCTTCCGCCACTGGAGCCTTCACCTGAAGACCGGGTTAAACCGGTTCTTCCCCTGCAGTCGCCTGTTGATGATCTGCAACTGGCTTTTAATTCAGAAGTTCTTTCCTTCGTTTTAAGTCCCGGCCAGCTGGCTTTTTCTGATAGCCTAGCCATAACTAATTTTCCAGAAAAGGCAGCAATACCTTCGGCTACTATCTATCTATATCCACCAGCCACGACCGCCAATGGCCAGGGGATTTATCTGGCAGTCGATGAACAAGGGCGCTTAAATGATCTGGGTAAAATTGATTTACGAGCAGCTGGCCATGAGCCTTTATCCAGCTCTTTTAAAATTGTTTTTAATTTGAACTATCCTCAGCGATCAAGTCCCTGAGCATAGCTTCTCCACCGGCAGTCCAGAACGTGTTTCAGTTTCCAAAACGAGGATTAACCACCCCGGCATAGATCGAACCAAAGGTGTAGCTTATTCCCACTGATAATCCATAACTATAAGAGGTAGCCAGCGCTTTTTTCTGGAGCAAAATATCTTCCAGACTGAGATCCCCTTTGGCCAGATAAACCTGATCGTTTATTTTGGAAAATCGACCGGTGAAGCTGATGGACAAACCGCGATAAAGTCTGAGGTTAAGGTTTGTCCATAGAATCAGGTGGTTCTTTTTAAAATCATTAAAATAATGAAAACCTTCCAGCGAAGAGCTGATATTTCCCCACGGTTCTTTCATCTCAAAAGTTACCGATAGAGTTTCTCCGAGCAGTGCTTCTCTCGTTTTATCAAAAATAGTTTCTTCATGATAATAATTGAGATTAAAACCCACCCGGTACAGGATCCTCAGCTGGCGGCGGGTGGATTCAGAATAAGGGAAAAAATTATATTCAATGGCCGGAGCAGGATTGAGGTTAAAATCCAGATTATTGTAAGTGGAGGAGGAGACGCTCAGCCAGCCCCCAACCGACCAGTGTTCATTTATAGAAACCACATACAGGCTCGACAGACTGAAACTTTTCTGGATAGAGGTAACGTCCTCGGTTACCCCATCCTCTTCCACTTTAAAGAGGCTGCTGCTGTAATAACCGGAGAGACCGGTTCTGAATTTAATCTTATCGGTCACACGGTTGGCGCTTAAGTTAGTGCGAGCGGATACAAAATGTTTGGTCTCTTCTCCTGAGAGACTACCAGAGAGGCCGACATTAAACACCCAGGATTTCCAGGGATCTTCAACCGGGGCTGGCGGCAGCCTCTTATCAAAATCAATGCGCAGATAGTCACCTAAATCAGTTTTAGCCACATAAGGGACCAGCCCGACTTTTAAAACCCTGACCAGGCCTTTGCGCTCGACATCAGCTGAATCGGTTCGTTTAGAAACGTATTTCAGGGTGTGATGAATATCATAGAAATTATTGCGCCCGATAAAATTAAGGGTATATTCACGGCCCCCCTCGCCAGTTGATTCGATGGTAATGAGGACATGAACATCAGCTTCATTCTGATCGCGGACAAAATGAACAAAGGTAATTTCCGAACGAATATAAGTCATATCACACTGATGGCAATCAATGAAAACCCGAGGTGGTTCGAGCTGGGGCTGACCGGGCTCCCTCATTTGAGACAGACCTGGAAAACTAAGGACAAAAACCAGGCTGACGACGGTCAGGAAGCGGCCGGTAAAACGGCCAGAAACAGGCCGGATATTCAATCCATCTGTCCTTTCTTAGAATGTTGTGATCAGAAATTTGACCGGCTGACTGTGTGGCTATCGGTCTCGTCAATTAAAAGCTCTAATTTAATCCCCGGTTTCTGCTGGCCAGCTGTCCCTCCTGGATAATTGTGGCTTTCGGCATTAAACCAGCTTTTCATTTCCCGGCTGAAAAAATTGGATAGAAGTTTCAGCCCGAAAATCGTTCCAATTGGAACCAGTAAGGTCAAAATTACCCCTATCAAAAATGACGTCAGGCGCGACCAACTCTTCCTGTTAGTCAGGCCGGAAGCAGTTAAGATGGACATCAGACCAAAAACTAAAGAAGCCAGCGACAGCCAGAGAGCCCGGCTGAGAAGGTAATCTCCCCCGGCCAGGTGCAGTAATTCTTTTTCTGAACCGGAGGAAAAATAAATAAAGCAGACCAGAAAAAGTGACATGATCGTCGTCAGGATAGCCAGCAGGCCGGCTGTCTTAATGATCGTTCTGGACAGGCTGACTTTTTCTGGCATGAACTTATTACCTTTTAGACTTTTATTTTACTTGAGTTGGCTCTGGATTCAAGTCAGAATTTTAAGTAAAATTCCTAAGGCTGAGAATAAATTGCTTAAAAAAGGAAGCAGGAAGCTTTTTTCCTGCCAGTCAAAGCTTGACTTTTTAAGGAGGCCAATGATGAAAAAAGCTATCTTTTTGTTTCTGACTGTTCTGCTTTTAGTTTCAACCTTAACCGCAGATATCTATATTAAAACCAGGATCAATGTTGATCCAATCAGTGCCTTCGGGCAGAATGTTCCCGCCCGTGAAATCTTCTCTGAACAATGGATAGGAACTGATCTGACCGCCATTATCAGCCAGGGGATGAACTATCTTTTTGACCTTAAGAAAAACAAGGTTTATCTGATCAGCCAGGCGACTAAATCTTATCTCGAACTTACACCGCCGATAGATTATGCTCAACTTCTGCCGCCCGAGCTCTCTCAGATGGCCCAGGTCTGGCAGCAAATGACGATCAAAGTCACTCCCAAAAATGAAACCAAAGTCATCAATAATATTCCCTGCCAGGCCTATCAGCTGGAAATGACAGTCATGATGTATCCGGTGGAAATGACAGTCTGGGCGTCTGAAAAACTCCCCTATAACCTGAAAGATTACCTGGAAAGAATTCAGCCTGAAATGATGAAAATGGAGCTCAAGGTCTCGGGAGAGACGGCCAGCGAACTCAACAAGATCAAAGGACTCTGGATCGCCTATGAGATGAAAGCTCAAAGCATGGGTACAGAAATAAGCTCGAGAGCCGAGCTGGTCGAAATAAGCCAGAAACCGGCCCCGGCCGGGATCTATACTATACCGGCCGGTTATCAGAAAAGAGACAAGCTCAGCCGTGAGGACATCCTGGGCCCGGGTAATTAAACCCTGGCTGAACTTCGGACTGGCTGAAAAGGAAAGAATAGAGAGGCCAGCTCCATTGGCCTGGTCCGGCTTGATGGAAATTAATTTGTTTTTGCCTCATAAGTGAAGCTAAACCCGCTGGCTCGACGAATATCCATTTCCTGATGAGTGGTTTATTAATCCCTTTTAGATTCTTTATTAATTTTTTTTATTAGTTTTTTCCTCTCTTTCATAAATTTTTATAAGTTTCTCCACTTAGCCAGCGGACGGCCTGACTTGATTTTTAAGCCGCCTGACACTATCCTTAGCCTATGATCAGAAGCGATAGTACTGAAAAAATAAGGGTGAGGTTTGCGCCAAGCCCGACCGGCTTTATTCACGTCGGCAATGCCCGCACGGCTCTTTTTAACTGGCTCCTGGCCAGGCAGAAAGGTGGTGTTTTTGTCCTCAGGGTGGAAGATACCGATATCGAACGCTCAAAACCTGAATACGAAAAAAACCTCATAGAAGATTTGCGCTGGCTCGGTCTCGACTGGGATGAGGGACCTGATGTGGGCGGTGAGTTTGGTCCCTACCGCCAGTCGGAAAGGCTTGAACTTTACCATCAATATGCCCGGCAACTTCTCGAAAATGGACAGGCTTATTATTGTTTTTGCCCCCAGGAAGAGCTAGAGCGGCAAAGGGAAGAAGCCCTGGCTCAGGGCCGATCACCTGCTTACAGCGGTCGCTGCCGTAATATCCCTCTCGAGAAAGCCAGACGCAGGCTGGAGTCGGGCGAACAGGCGGCCATCCGGCTTAAAGTTCCAGAAGAAGGACTGGTGAGGTTCAATGATCTGGTGCGGGGTGAGGTGGAGTTTGACCTCAAGCTCATCGGCGATCCGATTATTGTCAGATCAAATGGCATGCCTGCTTATAACTTCTCGGTGGTAATTGATGATGCGCTGATGCACATCACCCATGTCGTCCGGGGTGAAGACCATATTTCCAATACTCCCCGCCAGATTCTCCTTTACCAGGCCTTTAACTGGCCGCTTCCTGTTTTTGCTCATCTTTCGATGGTAATGGGCAAAGACAACACCAGATTGAGCAAAAGACATGGAGCCACCTCGATTGATCAGTTCCGACGGGAAGGGGTTTTACCCCAGGCTCTCTGCAATTATCTGGCCTTTCTGGGCTGGTCGCCACCCGAAGGGAAGGAGGTCCTGACTCTCGAGGAGCTGGTGAGCCTTTTTGACCTCAGCCACGTCAACCGGGCTGCAGCCATCTTTGATTATGATAAACTTTACTGGCTTAATCGCCAGCATATAAAACTTTTGCCGCCGTCGAAAAAACTGGAGCTGGCTCTGCCTTACCTGAAAGAAGCTGGCCTGGTCGGCGCAACACTCGGGTCAGCAGAAGAAGAGTGGTTAAGCCGGGTGGTCGAACTCCTCCTTGAAGGTGTGGATAAATTCTCTGATCTGCCTCAGAAATTCTCCCTGATCTTTGATTTCCAGCCGGAAGCCCTCGCGGAAGAAGCCAGGGAAATTATCAGTTCTGATTCAGCGCGGAAAGTGCTCCAGGCTCTGGTGCAAAAAACATCCGATCTTTCTGATTTTAATTATGAGGTTTTTGCGCGGCTGACCGGAGAGATAAAAAAGGAAACAGGGATTAAGGGTAAAGAACTCTATCATCCACTGCGGGTGATGCTGACGGCCCGCGCTTCCGGGCTCGAGCTGGATAAGTTCATTCCGCTGGTTGAAGAAGGAGCCAGACTCAACTTTCCCCGCCCGATTAAGAATTGTCTGCAAAGAATCAGAGAATTTGCCCGCGTGCTGGGGATAGAACCAGCCGGGAAACCAGCATGAACCAGCAAGAAGATAGACTCGGTCGGATTAATGCCATAATTGAATATCTCCATGGCTCGCCGCAGCGCGTCAATAAAATCTTTGTGCAGAAAGAAAAAGGACATTATCAACTGGCTGAAATCATCCGCCTGGCCCGGGAAAATCATATTCCGGTTATTTTTGCCCCGCGGGACAAACTGGACAGTCTCTGCCCTCACCATCAGGGGGCGGTAGCCCTGGTGGCGGAGAAAGAATATTCAAGACTCGAAGATCTGGTTAGCGGAGAAAAACCGGCTTTTCTCGTTATGCTGGATGGGGTGGAAGACCCGCAAAATATCGGGGCGATAGTCCGCAGTGCGGAGGGAGCAGGGGCCAGCGGTCTTATCCTTCAGGAAAGACACTCGGCTGGGCTGACTCCGGCTGTGGCTTCAGTTTCAGCCGGTGCCATCCATCATCTCCAGGTGGCGAGAGTCACCAATTTATCCCGCTCAATTGACTGGCTCAAAGAGCAGGGTATCTGGGTGGTTGGAGCGGCCGGGGAAAGCCCGATGAGGTGGTTTGAATTTGATTTTACCCTGCCGGTGACGATTATCCTCGGTTCAGAAGGCTCTGGCCTCCGGGCTAATATCAGGAAAAAATGCGATGCTCTTCTTTCCCTGCCGATGCTCGGTCAGGTAAAAAGCCTTAATGTCGGGGCAGCCGCAGCTGTTTTTTTCTATGAGGTTGTCCGCCAGCGGCTCCTTAACAGCCAGAAAAAATAAGCCTTCATCTGGCTAGGAGTTGATCACACTTTCTAGAAAAATCTTTTCCACATCAGGGGGAGGAATATTCTTAAGCTTCTCCTGAAGCTCTGCAGCCTCAAGCACACTTTCCAGATTGAGGCCGGCCACGCTATTGAAGTCTTGCCCGCTCAGCTTCTCTCCGCTGAGCTTCTCCAGCCTCGTTGCGAGTTCTGGGTTGTCTTTTATGACCTGGAAAATCTGCCAGTTCGTCTTTAACCGTTCTATTTCTCCCCCGCAGATAATCTTACCCCGGTTGATGAGGACCACTTCCTCACAGACCTTCTCCACTTCTGGCAAAAGATGAGAGGAGAGGAAAATGGTTATACCCTTAGCCTTAAGCTTCAGGATCAAATTTCTGACTTCATACATGATGAGAGGATCAAGCCCGGTATAAGGCTCGTCAAAGATCAGAAAATCGGGCTGACCACTGGCCGCCACCCCCAGTGCCACTTTTTGTCTTGTTCCTTTGGAAAGACTCTTAATCCGACTATCCAGATACTCAGTTAGATTAAGAGTCCTGGCCATGTCCAGAGCCTGCTCCTGAGCTTCTGCCCGGCTGAGGCCATCCATTCTCGCTACGAGCTCCAGGGTTTCCCTGACCGTCAGAAAGGGATACAGGCTGGCCTGCTCCTGCAGATAACCGAGACGGAGAGAAGACAGGTCCAGTTCTTTTTCCTGGGGTGAATAATACTCAATCCGGCCAGAGTCTGGTTTTAAAAACCCAAGAATAATTCTGATGGTGGTAGTCTTGCCAGCTCCGTTAGGACCGAGAAATCCAGTCACCTGGCCAGCTTTAATAGAAAAATTAACATCGGCCAGAGCCATCTTTTTTTGCCTCCCCAGAGGTCCTTCACGGAAAACCTTGACCACACCCAGCAGCCGCAGAAGAAGAGGCGCCTGACGGGCCTCACCAGCCACGAGATTATTTCTCAGTCCCATACTTCTAAAAACGGCCAGGCTGGCCAGAAGAAAAACGGTCGTCAGAGAAAGAATATAGGCCACCTGCCAGCTTTCTAATGTTATCCATTCCGGTATGAAAGCCAGAGCTACCAAACTCTTAGGACTGGCTACAAGCAGCTGACCGGAATCTAATAGCTCTTTCACCCAATCCTTATAGATGTAAACCATGAAGGTAGCTATCTGTAAAACCAGAACAGCCGCAAAGTTCAATGCACCCCGCAGGAAACAGGCAAATAAAAAGCCCAGAGCAAAAATATAGGTGGAGATAACCAGCCCGCAGACAAGCCCTTTTATAAGCTCCGGTAAAATGGCCATCTGCCCTTTTATTTCCAGGGACAGAAAAGAAAAGATAAGGAGAAGAAGAAAAGCCCCGACCAGAAGCAGCCAGACCGCCAGGTATTTCCCCCAGAAAAAAGCGGCCTTTTTCCGTCTGGAAAGAAAAGGATCAATCTGCCTGCTCTCAAATTCATCAAAGACCAATCCTCCACTGAGGAGAACAGCCATCAAGCCGAAGAGACCCTGGAATTCATTAACGCCTTTAGCCGGGTCAGAGGTTAACAGAATAAAATACAGGCAAAGTAACAGGGAAAAAGCGACCAGAATAGATTGGACCCAGTTAACGCGCCCAATTTTTTTCCAGGTCAAAAGGATTATTTCTTTAAGCATTATTCCCTCCAGGTTCAGACACTTTTCAGTTTTTCAAGCAAGTTCAGGATTTACTTAAAGTTCGATCACGAAGCTGAGAATCGCCCGAACTTTTCCCTCCATATGAAAAGACAGCTCCGGGATAAAAAATACCCCTCTTCTGCTGACCCCTTTCTGGCCTCGAATAAAAATCATCTGATAAAAGACGCCAGTTAGCACATTTTTTTCTCACGACTTTATTTTTATCACCGAAAAATAAACCGTCCTGGTTACTGCCTGCTACGGCCATGACTGCAGCTTGTCCGGGCTGACTCCTCTCCCGGCCAGCCGGGTTTCCCTCTCTCTTTGTAAATAATATTTAATCTATCATTTTAATCGCAGGAGAAAAACCTGTTGGAACAGTTAACTGCCAGAAGTCAGTTGCGCCTCCTCTTGACAGTCAGGAAGGCTAATCTTTAGAATACCCTCGGCTGTCATTTTTTGATAGAATAGCCAATAAGAGAGTCAATGATGAAAGAAATACTTGATTTTTATTCTCTGGAAAGACCTCTGGTCGCCATTAAAGAGCAGATTGATGCGCTGGAGGCCAGCGAAGATTCTAATCGTAAGGAAAAAATCGCTGCTCTGCGAGCAGAGCTCGAAAAAGAATGGACGAAAATCGTTCCTAAATTAACAGCGGTTCACATTGTGCAGATTGCCCGCCATCCACGCCGGCCTTATACACTCGATTATATTAATGCTCTTTTCCAGGACTTCATGGAATTCCATGGCGACCGGCGCTTTGCTGACGACCCGGCTATTGTGGCCGGGCTGGCTTTTTACAAGGGTCAGACCGTGGCGGTTATCGGCCACCAGAAAGGCCGCACAACCAAAGCCAGGATCGAGCGCAATTTTGCCCAGCCCAATCCTGAAGGTTACCGCAAGGCTCTGAGAATTATGCAGATGGCGGAAAAATTCAACTTCCCGGTTATAACCTTTGTTGACACGCCAGGTGCTTACCCCGGCATCGGGGCGGAAGAAAGAGGCCAGGCTGAAGCTATCGCCTATAACCTGAAAACCATCGCCAGGCTGAAAACTCCCATTATCAATGTCATTATCGGGGAAGGAGGCAGTGGCGGCGGACTGGGTATCGGCTTTGGCGATTCTCTGCTGATGCTCGAATATGCCTTCTATTCTGTCATCTCACCTGAAGGTTGCGCCGCCATTCTGTGGAAAGATCAGGGGCCATCAGCAGTTGAACAGGCAGCCGAGAATCTGGGCTTACGGGCTCAAAAGCTTCATGAACTGGGTATTATTGACAGAATCATCCCGGAGCCGCCTGGTGCCGCTCACATGGATTATGAGACAACTTTTAAGAACGTTGATAAGCAGCTCCATCAGACTTTAAAGAAGCTCCAGCAGTTGAGTCTGGCCGATCTTCTGGATGAGCGCTACAGAAAAATAAGACGTCAGGGAATTTTCGAAACGAAAAAAAGTTAAACTCCAGGCACCAATTTAATAACGGCCAGCATAATTATCCTGAACTGTGATTAACAGGCAAGAGGTAATGGTGAATAATGAGGCAGGAAGAAAATGAGCAGTGAACAAAAGGAAGAAGTCATCTCCTCAATTAAGGGCATGAGGGATATTCTGCCAGAAGAAGCCAGGTTGTGGCAGAAGGTCGAGGCTTCCGCCCGCCGGACTTTTGAACTTTATGGTTTCCGGGAACTCCGGGCACCGATTTTAGAGCCAACCGAGCTATTTGAACGGGGCACCGGCGCCTCTTCCGATATTGTTACCAAAGAGATGTACACTTTTACCGATAAGGGTGGAAGATCCGTCACGCTTCGTCCAGAATATACGCCGTCGGTCGTCAGGGCCATCATTGAACATCGCCTTGATCTTCAGCCTCAACCACTCCGTTTCTATTACACCGGTCCTATGTTCCGTTATGACCGCCCGCAGAAAGGGCGCTACCGTCAGTTCCATCAGATAGATGTGGAGGTCTTTGGCGAGCCCGATGCCGCTATTGATGCCGAAATTATAGAAATGGCCTATCGTTTCTTCCAGGAAGTCAGGGTCGAAGGTGTTTCTACCCTGGTTAATTCTGTTGGTTGTCCGCGGTGCCGACCAGCCTATGGACAGGCCCTGAGAGAAGCCGCGGCTAAAGTCAAAGACCAGCTCTGCCCGGATTGCCAGAGAAAGGCTGAAATTAATCCCCTGCGCATTTTCGACTGCAAGCAGGAAAGCTGTCAGGAAGCAGCCCGAACTTTCCCCAGGATCACCGATTACCTGTGCGAGGAGTGCCGGGAACATTTTAAAAAGTTCCTGAGCTATCTGGATCTTTATCAGCTGCCTTACCGGATAGAACCGACTCTTGTCCGAGGCCTCGACTACTACACCAAAACCACCTTTGAGCTGGTGGTGGAAAATCTTGGTGCTCAGAATGCCATCGGCGGTGGCGGCCGCTATGACAATATGGTCAAAGAATTTGGTGGACCGGATTTATGCGGCACCGGACTGGCCATTGGAGTGGAGAGGCTCCTCCTCGTCTCGAAACTGGAAGCGCCGGCTCCAGGGTTTGCCTATTTCGCTTACAGCGGTGAGCAGGCCAGGCAGGCCAGCCTGCTGGCTGCCCGCTATTTCCGCACCCTGGGGATTCCCTGTATCATAGAGTTCAAAGAGCGAAGCTGGAAAGCCCACTTCAGCCGGGCTAACAAAATCGGTGCGACCTGGACGGTTATTATCGGCGAAGATGAGCTGGCCTCTGGTGAATACCAGCTCAAGGACATGCTGGAATCAAAACAATATAAAGGAACGATCGAACAGCTGGCGCAAATTGTCATCGAAAAAGAGAAGGATAAACAGGGCGTTCTCAGAAGGGATTAAGCTATGGGCAACAACAGTCAGGAAAGGAAATCTCAAGCCGTCTCGAGAACAGATTATTGCGGCCAGCTCGAGGCCGGCGATATCGGCCGGGAAGTGGTTTTAAAGGGCTGGGTGCAGAGGGTGCGCGACCTGGGGAGTCTGGTCTTTGTTGACCTCCGTGACAGAACCGGTCTTATCCAGCTCGTCATCCGGAATAGCCAGCCCGAACTTCTGGAGGAAGTGAGAAAGCTGCGCGGTGAGTATGTCATCGCAGTCAGAGGGGTAGTCAACCGGAGAGAACCAGCTGCTATTAACCGGCAGATGGCAACAGGCGAAATCGAAATCGAAATATCAGAATTCGAGATTTTAAATAGCTCTGCTGTTCCACCTTTTGTGATCGCCGATCCGCCTCAAGCGACAGAAGAGCTACGGCTTAAATACCGTTACCTCGATTTAAGACGGCCTTCGATGCAGAAAAATCTAATTATCCGCCATCAGGCCGCCCTGGCTACCAGAAATTATCTGAGCGAACAGGGTTTCCTGGAGATTGAAACACCTTTCCTTACCAAAAGCACACCAGAAGGAGCCAGGGACTATCTTGTCCCCAGCCGCCTTCATCCTGGAAAGTTTTATGCTCTGCCTCAGTCACCACAGCTCTTCAAACAAATTTTGATGATCGCTGGTTTCGATCGCTATTTTCAGATTGTCCGCTGTTTTCGGGACGAAGATCTCAGAGCCGACCGGCAACCGGAATTTACCCAGATTGATATCGAAATGAGCTTTATTGGACGAGAAGATATCTACCACCTTATCGAAGGATTGATGGAGAAGCTTTTTGCCCTGAATGGAGAAAAGATCAGCCTCCCCTTTCCGCGGCTGACTTATGCTGAGGCTATGGACCGTTATGGCTCGGATAAGCCGGACCTCAGGGACTCGATCGCCATAGAGGATTTAAGCGAAATTGGCCGGAATCTTAATTCCGAGTTGATTAAATCCGCTCTGGATAGAGACGGTGTGCTAAGAGGCTTACTGGTCGAGGGAGGGGCTGAGCTTTCGCGCTCCCACCTGGACAGGCTGCAGGAAAAAGCTAAGTCTCTGGGAGCCCCTGGTTTGATCTGGGTCAAGAAAAGCAGCGGAAGCTTTAAGTCGTCTTTAAAGATGACTGAGGAGGAATTGCGCCTCCTGGCAGAAAAGCTTCAGGCTCAAGATGGGGATCTGGCTCTACTTGTTGCCTCCTCCCGCCAAACGGCGATTAAAGTCCTGGGCGAACTGAGAAGCAATTTTATAGCCGAAAAAATAAAGGCAGGAAAAATCAATAAAAGCTGCCGTGCCTTTGGCTGGATCACTGACTTTCCTCTCTTTGAATGGAGCGAAGAAGAGAAAAGGATAGTTTCGATGCATCACCCCTTTACTTCCCCTGATCCGGCTGACCTCGACTACCTGGAGAGCGAACCGCTCCGGGTCAAATCACTGGCTTATGATCTGGTACTCAATGGCTATGAAGTCGGGGGCGGTTCCATCAGAATTCACCAGCCGGAACTCCAGTCCAGAATTTTTAAAGTGCTTGGCCTTTCGCCCGAGCAGGCCAGACAGAAATTTGGCTTCTTTTTAGAAGCTCTAACCTATGGTGCACCACCTCACGGAGGAATTGCTCTTGGTTTTGACCGGCTGGTTATGCTGCTCTGTAACCTTGATTCCATTCGCGAGGTGATTCCTTTTCCCAAGACAACGAGTGCCCTGTGCCTCATGACCGACTCGCCCTCAGAAGTGGACGAAAAGCAACTGTCCGAGCTGGGCCTTAAACTCTGTAAGTGAGAGCCCTGTTCTGGCTCATTCCCCTTTGCCACTTTACTGTTCTCAGAATTCAGGGCTGGAATCTGACTTTTTATTACCCATTAATTCCTTATTTTGAATTTTCGCTATATATACAAGTATAAAGAATGCTGAGGATAAAGCTAATCTTTTCGTCTTAGACTTTATTCAAGGTTGGAAAACACAAAAAAAGAGGGGCCAGCCCGGTGGCCAGCCCCTCATGATTTCATTTTTGAAACAGCGTTCAGCGAGCTCAACTCTTTATCATCCAGCGTCTGTTTTTGACCTGCTTCTTGAGTTACATCACTTCCATCTTTCTGATCGTCAGCCTAAAACTTGCTGACCTCGCTTGTGGTCTTGCTTATTCCACCAGCTGACCGGTCAAAGGATCAAGCAATTTCACCCGGTGAATTTTGCCCAGTCTGTCGAGTGGACCAGGGAATTTTTCCGAGCCCTGATTGCAGGGTTCAAAATCACCGACAATCACTATGACCATTTTCTCTGGATTTATATATTTCTTGGCCACTTCCATGACTTTTTCTTTAGTTACCGCCTTAACTTTATCGCGATAGGTGGAATAGTAGTTCATCGGTTTGCCCTGCAGTTCGAGGGTGGCAAAATTAATCATAGTGCGAAGCGGGCTCTGGAAGAAATCAGCAAAGCTTTCCAGAAAATAATTAACAGCTGTTTCCATTTCGGCATCAGACACAGGTTCCTGCCGGATTCGTTCGAACTCTTTTAGAATCAAAGAGATAGCATAGCCGACAGTCGAAGATTTGGTTTGAACGTAGCCAGCGAAAGTTCCAGGAAAGCCCCAGCGATAGACGAAGCGGCTACCGCAATTGTAAGCCAGTCCTTCATCCGACCTGACCTTGGAGGTAATCCTGGAGGTAAAGCTTCCGCCGCCCAGAATAAAATTCATCACCTGCACAGCAAAGTAATCAGGATTGGTATCTTCAAGACCCAGATGTCCGATGCTGATATAACCCTGGTTGATCTTTTTTTGAATGAAATAAATTCCCGGCTCCGGCTCGGGAAACTTTTTGCTTATCTCCGGGAAAACCAGAGCTGCGTTGGCCCATTTGGAAGCATATTTGTCGATTTTGCTTTTTAACTGGTTGCGATTGAAATCGCCGGCACCAGCCAGGATGATATTTTTGGGGAAGAAATATTTTTTGTGAAAAGCTTTGAGATCAGCCTGAGTGATTGATTCAACTGTCGCCTTGGTCGCTTGATAGGTCAGCGGGCAATCGCCATAGAGGATCTTTTCGAATTCGCGGTTTAAGACCAGGCTGGGGTTATCATTGGCCCCACGCATCTGCTCAATGATCTTGCCTCTGGCCAGCTTCAGGCTGTCTTCTCGAAACTCTGGATTCATCAGCAAATCGAAGAAAATATCCAATCCCTCATCCAGGTCCTTACTCAGGATAGACAGGGACAGGGTCGAGGTCCTTTCTCCAACTGAAAAGTTAATCGTTCCCCCGAGAAAATCCAGGCGCTCTTCTATGGCTGATCCTGTTCTGGTCTTAGTCCCACCCTTAATCAGGCATTCGGAGAGCATCGAATCCAGACCAGCTTTATCCTTAGGGACATAGATACTACCGGTATTGATAATCGCAGTCAAATTGACAATGGGGAGAGCTCTGTCTTCCTGGATATAGCCACGAAGACCATTACTCATAACGAGCCGGTACTGAGCAGGCTGAGGTGGCTCAAATTGAAGCGGAGGGAACTTCAAATCTTCAGGCCTGGTGACCTGAGCGAAAATCGCCCCGGCGGCCAGAACCAGAAAAAGTCCGAAAATTAATATATTTCTTTTCTTCATGACCATCCCTCCTTATCTCGCTTGACCCCGGGAATAAATGGCTACCAGGGAATTATCCTTAACGAAATATTTGGCAGCCACTCTCTTGATATCATCAGAAGTGACTTTCTTCATATCTTCGAGATCTGTCAACAGTGAGCGCCAACCGCGATTAAGTTCGGCTCGACCAACCCGCATGGCCAGGAACATCGGTGACTCAAGACTGCGGATAAAGGTAGCTTCAGTTTTATTTTTAGCTTTCTGCAGTTCTTCCGGAGTTACGCCGTCCTTTTTAATTTTGTCAATTTCTTCCCAGACTGCTTTTTCGACTTCTTCCGGCTTGGCAGCTGCCTGCAGTTTCGGGACAATGTTGAAAGTAAAAGCTCCTGCATACCACTGCGGGCGGCTCATAGCCATAGCTCTGATCGCCAGGTCTTTTTCTTTGACCAGTGATTTGGTCAGCCGGCCGGTTTCACCGGAAAGAATGCTGGCCAGGATATTTAACGCCGGCACATCCGGGTCGCCATCAGGTGGAATATGAAACCAGAGTTGAAAACTGGGCAGACCGGGTCCCTGTCCGTACATCCTTTTTTCTGAATACTGCGGAGGTTCGCCTGTTCTAATCGGCTCGATATCGGCTGCTTTCGGGATGACACCAAAATATTTCTCAGCCAGGGCTATAATCGCCTCTGGTTTTATATCGCCGACATAGATAGCTACAGCATTGTTAGGGACATAGTATTTGTTGTGAAATTCAATCAGGTCCTCTTTGGTGACTTTCTTTAAATCATCCATCCAGCCGATGACTTGCCAGTGATAGGGCGAGGCAGCATAGAAAGCAGCATTGACCTGTTCATTGAAGTAAAAGCCTGGCTGATTTTCACTCAGTCTTCTCTCTTCCATGATGACATCTTTTTCTGAATAAAATTCACGGAAATAGGCATTCATCATGCGGTCGGCTTCGAGCAGCATCTGCAGTTCAACTTTATTCGAGGGCAGGGTGACATAGTAACCGGTCACCTCACTTGAGGTCGAGGCATTGAGACCGGTACCGCCATTCTTCATATAAGTTTCCCACAGGTGATCTTTGATGATGTATTTTTTCTCGGTTTGTATCAGTTCATCCACCTGCTTCTGCCATTCAGCAATCTTGGCCTGATCCCCATCCTTTTTCCAGTACTTTTCACGATAAATCTTATGCATCAACTCATCGATCTGGCGATTAATGGCATCGTCAGCTTCAAAATCAGTTACACCCATTATTCTGGTGCCCTTAAACATCAGGTGTTCATGAATGTGAGCTGAACCCGTTGTTCCAGGACGCTCATTGATTGAGCCCACCTTGTAGTAGATGTGACAGACCACTCTGGGCACACCCGGCTTGGGAATCATTAAAATCTTCATCCCGTTGGACAGGACATGCTCTTTAACGTCAAGCTTAACCTGGGCCTGCGCCTGGCCGACCAGGGCCAAAAGGAAAAAGGCTGTTAAAAAGATACCAGACAATTTCTTAAAATTCATGCATCCACCTCCTCCTTTACTCAAAATAATTTTTTGACCCGTCAGGAAAAATTCCGACTATATAAACTTTTGACGCCATCAGGAATAATTTCCTTCCATTCTTTTATCATTTTTTATCAATTAAGTTTTTTCTTGTAAAATCCATTTCACCTAGGTATTATTTAAAACTATTCTGTTGTTTTTGCAAGGAGCAACAGCATGAATCTCTGGGCGAAAAAAAGACCTGAAGATTTGCAGGAAGCTTCCGAACATACCCAGCTCAAAAAGAGCCTAAAGGCCATTGATCTGGCTGCCCTGGGCATTGGCTCAGTGGTCGGCACTGGAATTTTTGTAGCCACGGGCCAGGGAGCGCATCTGGCCGGCCCCGGGGTCATCCTGTCTTTTCTTATCGCGGCGGTAACCGCTGGCCTGTGCGCCTTAACCTATTCCGAACTGGCCTGCATGTTTCCGGTCGCCGGCAGCACCTATTCTTATTCCTACGCAGCTTTCGGTGAAATTATTGCCTGGATCATTGGGTGGGACCTGATGCTAGAGTATTTAGTTTCGGCCAGTGCCGTCGCTTCCGGCTGGTCATCAACTTTCATCGGGCTCATCGAGAACCTGGGAGTCAAGCTGCCCAGGGCCTTGTGCCTTACACCTCTGGCCGGTGGTATCATCGATCTCCCGGCGGTCCTCATCACGATGCTCATCACCTGGATTTTGTTTATAGGAATCAAAGAGAGCTCGGTAACCAACAATATTATTGTTGTTATCAAAATATCAGTGATTGTCCTTTTTATTATCCTTGGCATTAAACATGTCAATCTAAGTAATTTTACGCCTTTCGCTCCGATGGGCTGGAAAGGGATCATGTCGGGAGCGGCTATTATTTTCTTCTCTTACATCGGTTTCGATGCCGTTTCTACTGCTGCCGAAGAAACCATTAACCCGAAAAGGGATGTGCCCATTGGTCTGATGCTTTGCCTGGGTGTGGTTATTGTCTTATATCTGGGGGTAGCCTTTGTTTTAATTGGCCTCGTTCCTTATAAACAGATAGACATTGGCAATGCTCTGCCGGCTGCTCTGGCCAGCATTGGCATTCGCTGGGGAGGAGCATTGGTTGCTACCGGCGCAATTATCGGCATGATTTCAACTTTGTTGATCACTGTCTATGGACAGGTTAGAATTTTCATGGTCATGGCCAGAGACGGTCTTCTGCCCGAGGCTTTCGCCCGTGTTCACCCCAAACATCGAACTCCGGCCCTATGCACCTGGATTACCGGCGGTCTGACTGCTCTTATTGCCGGTTTTTTCCCTCTCAACATAATCCTGGAGCTGTGCAACATAGGGACCCTTTTTGCTTTTGTTCTGGTCTCGATCGGAGTCATTGTTTTAAGGCACACCCAGCCTAACCTGGAAAGAAAATTCAAGACTCCTCTGGTTCCTTTTACTCCCCTTGTCACCATTTTTTTCTGTTTATATCTAATGCTGGGCCTGACCACAGTTACCTGGTTCAGATTCGTTATCTGGCTGGGGATGGGCCTGGCTGTTTATTTTGTTTATGGTGCTACCCACTCAAAATTGCAAAGAGGCTATAATTAAGCGCTTTGACGAGCTGCCCTCAGCGCGGAAAAAGGTAGAAGCAATTAAAGCTTAAACGTGCTCTGGTTGCTCTTTGCCGAGCTTTTCGACCAGCTCCTTGACCCGCTGATCAGCCTCCCGCCGACAGACAAGAAGAGCATCTTTGGAATTGACAATGATCAGGTCTTCAACGCCAATTAAAGCTGTTAGCTGACCTGGATTTAGAACCAGGCAGTTCTTCGAATCAAGAGAAACGATTGAGCCGTTGGCCACATTACAGTTTTCATCCTGTCTATGAAGTTCATAGAGGGAACTCCACGACCCGAGGTCAGACCAGCCAAAATCACCTCTGGCCATAAGCGAACCTCTGACTTTTTCAATCAGCGCATAGTCTATGGATTGGGCCGGGAGTTCACGAAAAATTCTGGCCAGTGTCTGACGCTTGCCTTTTTTTAAAGCCTCAAGAATTTTTATCCAGGCTGAAAAAAGCTCTGGTGTATATTTTCTCAGACTTTCCTCAAAGACATCCGCCCGCCAGAGAAAGATGCCGCTATTCCAGTAGTATTCTCCAGACTGAATAAAGTCGAGGGCTGTTGGCAGATCTGGTTTTTCTTTAAAGCCGCTCACCGTATAAAATTTTTCTCCACACAGGGTCTTAAAACTAACGTCCGGGCAATGAAGATAACCATAGCCAGTGGCCGGAGAAGTCGGCGGGATACCAAACATAATGATCTTTTTAAATTTATAAGCAGCAGCCGCAGCCGCCTGAAGTTTCTGCCGGAAGAGTTGAACTTCCTGGATGTAATGATCAGCTGGCAAAAAGGCGATCACCGCCTCGGGATTGTCGAGATAAATAGTGGCAGTAGCCAGAAGAACGGAAGGAGCAGTGTTTCTGGCCTGAGGTTCAGTCAGTAAATTTTTTCGGGGCACAGCTGGTAAGATTTTCTCCAGTTTCCGGCTTTGCCAGGAAACGGCCACGGTATAAAGGTTATCAACGGGCACCAGGCCTTTCACCCTGTCTACGGTCTGCTCAACGAGCTTTTTCCCCCCGACGATAGTCAGATATTGCTTGGGGTTTTTCCGACGACTTAAAGGCCAGAAACGAGTCCCGCTACCACCAGCCAGAATGACCACCCTCAGATCAGGCAGCTTGTCACCTTTCCTCTTACTCCTCTTGTCTTGTTTTCCCACAATTACCTCCCCCAAACCCTTTATGCTTATTTGCTGTTCAAACCGGTCAGAACCTCTTCCAGAGAGCTTTTGATTTTCTGTTCGATGCGGCTTAATTCCTCCTGGCTATCGGCTTCAAACCGCAGGACAATAACCGGCTGAGTATTCGAGGCCCTGACCAATCCCCAGCCGTGGTCGAAGACAGCCCTAACTCCATCAATATCAATAAGTTGCTTGATCTCAGGTAGCTGGCTGAGCTTCTCCTTGACGCCATCAACCACCTTGAATTTGACCTCATCCGAAGTATAAATCCTGATCTCAGGTGTGTTGTAAACAGGGGGCAGGTCGGCCAGATAAGCAGAGAGTTTTTTCATCTGGCGAGAAATTATCTCCACCAGTCTGGCTGAGGCGTAGATGGCATCGTCGAAACCAAACCAGCGATCAGCAAAGAAAATATGCCCGCTCATTTCTCCAGCCAGCAGGGCCTTCTCCTGCCTTATTTTTTCCTTGATTAAAGAATGGCCGGTTTTCCACATGATCGGCTGGCCACCCAGCCGTCGGATTTCATCATAAAGAAGGTGGGAAGCCTTGACTTCGGAAATGATAGCTGCCCCTGGATGAGAGGGAAGCAGGTCGCGGGCAAAAATGATCATCAACTGATCTCCCCAGATTATGTGGCCAGCTTCATCCACCGCTCCCAGCCGATCAGCATCGCCATCGTAGGCAAGTCCAACTTCCGCCCCGCTTTCTCTGACTGTCGCCATCAAATCTTTCAGCGCTTCGGGGAGCGTTGGGTCCGGATGGTGATGAGGAAAGTGACCATCCATCTCAGTATAGAGTTCAATGACCTCTGCCCCCAGTTTTTTAAATAGCGGAACAGCCACCGGCCCGGCTGTGCCGTTACCGGCATCAATAACAATCTTAACCGGACGTTCTAAATGAATCTGGCTGGCCACATAATTGATATATTCAGGTACAGGGTCAAAAGCAGTCAGCTGACCGCGTTGAGCTGGAGTGATAAATTCACCGCTCTCAATAATCTGGTAGATTTCCAGAATCTCCCGCCCATGAAGAGTTTCCTCTCCAATCATAATTTTAAATCCATTAAATTCCGGCGGGTTATGAGAGCCGGTGATAACGACAGCCGCTTCTTCGTGGAAATAATAACTGGTAAAGTAAACCAGAGGCGTCGGAACAACACCCAGATCGATGACGTTAAGACCGGAGGACAAAAGACCTTCTGTTAAAGCTGAAAACAATTCCGGCGAGCTCAGGCGGCAATCACGCCCGACAGCCACCCTTTTTCGGCCAGCTTTCTGAATTTTTGTACCGATGGCCTGTCCGATGACCTCAGCCACCTCCTGGTTAAGGTCTTCGCCGACGACACCTCTTATGTCATATTCTCTAAAGATCTCTTTTTTGACCTTTATCTCCATTCTGAGCCTCCCTTGATTTCTTAGATTATAATTTATAATACCCTGAAGGCTTTTGGTAATATTTTTTTTATCTTTTTTTAAATCCTGGTTAGTCCTAGGCCGTTATCAATTTCTGGGCCAGACAGGCCACCTGAGTGATTTTACTTTTATTCATTAAAACAGGCGTTCCTGGCACCAGGCACTTTCCGACCCAACCTGCTGCTTCTTCTTTTATGACGATTACTACCTCCGGCTTATCTTATGCTTATAGGCAGCAGCAATAAATGATTTAAAAAGACAGTGTGGCTCGAGAGGCCTAGATTTAAACTCAGGATGAAACTGACAACCAAGGAACCAGGGATGATCTTTGAGTTCAATTATTTCCACCAGGCCATGTTCGGGGTTTTTCCCTGAAATGACCAGACCGGCTGACTCCAGGACCTGTTCATAGTCTGGATTGAATTCATAGCGATGGCGGTGGCGCTCGCTGACCAGTGGATGCTGGTAGATGGAATAAGCCAGCGTACCTTTTTTAAGCTGACAATTAAATGCACCCAATCTCATTGTTCCACCCAGGTCAGAGTCTGGCCTTAGCTCCTGCCAGAGGCGAAAAATGGGATGAGGACTTTGCGGATCGAACTCCTGACTGTTTGCTTTTCTCAGGCGGGCAACATTTCGGGCAAATTCAATGGTTGCGCACTGCATGCCAAGACAGATGCCAAAGAACGGAACTTTCTTTTCCCGGGCGTATTTGACCGCCCTAATTTTGCCTTCGACCCCTCGCTGGCCAAAGCCTCCGGGAACAAGAATCCCATCCTGGTCTTTTAATCTCCTCAGATAAGATCCCTTTTCCAGATCTTCGGCTTCGATCCAGTTCAAGTTGACCCGCAATGAATTGCCCACTCCACCGTGATCAAGGGCTTGATACAGGCTGAGATAGGAGTCACGCAGGCCTGTATATTTGCCAACAATGGCTATCGTCACCTCATCCCGGGGATGATAGACTGTTTCTACCAGCTTTTGCCAGCGACTCAGATCAGGCCCGCAGGTGGCCAGCCCGAGCTTTCTTAAAATAATAGAGTCGAGTCTTTCATCAGCAAAATTGAGCGGTATCTCATAAATGGAGGAAGCATCCCGCGCAGTAATAACCGCTTCTATCGGAACATTAGTAAAAAGTGCAATTTTGGCTTTGAGATCCAGTGGCAAATCACGGCTTGTACGGCAGAGGAGAATGTCAGGCTGAATACCTATGGCTCTTAATTCCTTAACACTGTGCTGGGTTGGCTTGGTTTTAAGTTCGCCTGAAGTTTCCACATAGGGCACGAGGGTAAGGTGAATAAAAAGGGTATTTTCCTGACCGAGAGAAAGACGCATCTGCCTGATAGCTTCAAGAAAAGGCTGGCTCTCAATATCACCGACTGTTCCTCCAATTTCGACAATCACTATATCGTGGTGGTCCGCGACCGAATAAAAGGCGTTCTTGATCTGATCAGTCACATGAGGGATTACTTGAACGGTCTTGCCCAGATAATCTCCATGTCTTTCCTGCCGGATAATTTGCTCATAAATCCGGCCGGCGGTCCAGTTATGGTTTTTGGAAGTTCTGGTCAAAGTAAACCTTTCATAATGTCCCAGATCAAGATCGGTTTCGGCCCCATCGTCGGTAACAAAGACTTCACCATGCTGGTAGGGGCTCATTGTTCCCGGGTCAACATTAAGGTATGGATCTAATTTTTGAATTGTTATTTTATAACCGTGAGCTTCGAGGAGAAGCCCGATGGAAGCTGCAGCCAGCCCCTTACCAAGCCCTGAAATAACCCCTCCGGTTACAAAGATATACTTGCTCATGACTATTTCCGTTAAAATAAATAGTTTGAAATTCGAATGATTATATTCTTTTGGTGGGTCAATCTCAAGACAATTTTTTGCCCTATTCTATACAGTTTAAAGGTAAACTCTTTATGTTTTTCAAATAGACTGATGACTGGGCCATCCTATTTATGCATGAAAGGAATGCCAGTAGAAGACAGATGTCATTCTGGTTATGCTCAGGGTAGGGACTGCTGGCAGGTGATTCGACAATAGAACAGATTATAGATTAAAAGCTGAGGAACCTGCCCATTATTTTCTCACCGGCTAAGCTTCAAAAGTTCACTTTTGAATCAAATAACATTTGACTTTAGAATTCTGGCTAACCAAGGACTCTCACTACTCGAAGGCCGGGGTCCGAAAAGATATTTCATCCTGCTCAGTTAGGTGGCAGATCGAAGACTTAAACAGTACTGCGACCAGCGTGGAATAAGGCCTATTATATATTTTAGGCTCATAGGATTAAAAAAACCGCCAACAAAATAAGAAGGCTAAACCTGATTAAAGTATTTACTCTAAGTTATTATCTAATTCAATATAATAATTAATATAACTGATAGAAAGCATCTAACTCTTTTAAGAGTAGTTCACTTAAGAATGGGATTCAAGCCGATTTCCCTTACTTTAAGTCTGACGAAGGCGGTCCTGGTTCTTCCGGAACACTGATGGTCTGGCAGGTGGCTTCCAGATAAGAGCCTTCCTCGATCAGGAGTTTGGGAGCCGTAAGCGTGCCAAAGACCCGGCCCTTGTTGTGAACCTCGATCCGTTCTCTGGCTTGCAGCTGGCCATGAATTTCGCCATTGATAATCAGTTCTCCTACTTTGACTTCAGCTTCTACTTTTCCTTTTTCCCCGATAATCAGCATGGAATCTGAATATATTTTACCCTGGAAGTAGCCTTCTATTCGGAAAGACCCCTTAAAATTTAATTCTCCCTTTAATTCCGTCCCCTGGTCAATAAGACCGGCCAGATGAGACTCTTCAGCAATTTCTCTGACTTTTTCTTTTTCTTTCATGCTTTAACTCCTTTAATTTTGTCATAGATCCGGTTAAGCTCCTCCAGCGAGAAATAAAAAATCCGGATCGTACCTTTATTCCGCTGCCCGGCGATCGTCACCTTGGTGCCCAGGCACTGGATTAACTCTTCTTCCAGCGCTTTTAAATCAGGATCTTCCAGCGATTTCTGAGTGCGCGGGGGCCTCTCTTTTAACTTTTGAACAAGTTTTTCAGTTTCTCGAACTGACAGAGATTTTTCCACCGCCTGAAAAGCGACGCTTTTTTGCAGTTCTTCATCCTCAAGAGACAGGATGGCTCTGGCCTGGCCCATTGACAGCTTCCCATCCCGGATGAGTGTTTTAATCTCTGGCTGCAATTTGAGTAAGCGGATATAGTTGGCAACTGAAGCTCGGTCCTTGCCCACCCGATCGGCAACTTCCTGCTGGGTCAACCCCAGCTGGTTTACCAATCGCTCAAAAGCTTCAGCAATTTCTAGCGGATTTAAATCTTCGCGGTGGATATTTTCAATAAGAGAAACTTCCAGCTGCTTGTCTTCGGTCATATTTCTGATAATAACAGGCACCACTCGCAAACCTGCTCTTTGGGCCGCTCGCCATCTTCTTTCCCCGACAATCAGCTTATAATGATCTTCTTCCGGTACCACCAGCAAAGGCTGAATAATGCCTGTCTCTTTTATTGACGCCGCGAGTTCATTTATTGAGGCTTCATCAAATTGCGTCCTCGGTTGATGCGGGTTGGGTCTGATTTTTTCGATCTCCACTTCGGCATAACGGTCTTCTTTAAGAATCCCAAATTCTTCCGGTATGAAGGCCTCGAGGCCTTTGCCCAGCGCTTTTTTTGTCATTTGTTGATCAACTCCTCTGCCAGATTAAGATAGGCCTGAGCTCCCCTTGACTTCGGATCATATAATATAACTGGCTTTCCGAAACTGGGAGCCTCGGCCAGTCTAACACTTCTCGGTATTATCGTGTTTAAAAGAACCCCTTTTAAGGAATTTTTTATTTCCTCTGCCACCTGACGGGAGAGGTTGGTCCTCTCGTCAAACATCGTCAGCAAAATACCTTCAATATAAAGCTGCGGATTAAAATAAGTCCGGACCATATCCAGGGTACGAAATAAATCCGGAATACCCTCTAAGCAGAAAAATTCAGCCTGCACTGGAATAAGAATCGAATCGGCTGCTGCCAGAGCATTAATAGTTAAAAAGCCCAGGGAAGGCGGACAATCTATCAGGATAAAATTAAATAGCTGGCGCACCTCCGACAGGGCCATTTTGAGCCTTTTTTCCCTATCCGGAGCGTTAAATAGTTCGGCCTCAGCTCCACTCAGCTCTGGCGAGCACGCACAGAGGTATAAATTCGGTACTCCTGTATCCACCAGGCAATCCATGACTCCACGCCCATTTAAGATGACCTGATAAATGCCCTGGCCGTACGTCTTTACCTGACCGAGACCCACTGTCGCCATCCCCTGAGGATCAAAGTCCAGCAAGAGAACTCTTAAGCTCTTCAGGGCCAGGGCTGCTCCTAGATTGATGGCAGTAGTGGTTTTACCTACTCCACCTTTTTGATTGGCAATGGCGATGATCTTATTCATCTAATCAGCAGCCTTATTTGTTCCACGTGGAACATTGGTTCCGGCCTGCCCTTTTTTAAAAACAGCCAGATACAGATAGATATTATATAGAGCTGCTGGCGTAATGCCAGATATTTTTTTTACCTCTCCCAGAGTTCCAGGTCTTATCTTTTCCAGTTTCTCAATAATTTCCAGGCTCAGGCCGGGGATCTCCCTGTAGTTAATTTTCTCTGGCAAACCGATCTGATCAATCTTGTTCAATCTGGCAATCTCTCTTTCCTGCTTCTTGATATAGCCCTCGTATTTAATTTCGGCCTCAATGTGTCTTTTTTCTTCATCAGTCAAAATAAATGGTAAACTTACAAGTCCGATTATTTCATCCAGGCTGACTCCGGGCTGCTTTAAATAATTGACGGCGGGAATAGGTTCGTTTTTCTCAAGGCCGATTTTTTCTTTTTGCAATATTTCTATCGTTTGCCTGACTCTCGTCTGCTTTTCCAGAAACTCCCGATATTCTTCTTCTTTAATCAGACCAAGCCGATAACCATAAGGCAACAAACGAACATCAGCATTGTCCAGCCTGAGATTTAGCCGGTACTCAGCCCGGGAGGTAAACAGGCGATAGGGCTCTTCTACGCCGTGCGAGATCAAATCATCAATCAGCACCCCAATATAAGCTTCGTGGCGAGCAAGTATGAAGGCGGGTTGCCCCCGCAATTTTAAAACCGCATTAATGCCGGCCATTAAGCCCTGGGCGGCGGCCTCCTCATAGCCTGAAGTCCCGTTGATCTGCCCCGCTAAAAACAGTCCATCTATTTTTTTAGTTTCGAGTGTTGCCTTTAACTCGAGAGGGGAAACCGCATCATATTCAATACCATAGGCTGGCCTTAAGATTCTCGCCTCCTCCAAACCCGGAATAGTCTCCAGAATTCTTCTCTGCACCCGGTAAGGCAGGCTGGAAGAAAGGCCATTGACATAGATCTCATGGGTGGTCAACCCTTCTGGCTCGAGAAAAAATTGGTGACGGGCATGATGGGGAAACTTGACCACCTTATCCTCAATCGAAGGGCAATAACGCGGGCCTATGCCCTTTATTTCTCCGCTGTAAAGAGGAGATTGGCTTAAATTATTGCGAATAACCTGATGCGTTTTTTCATTCGTATAACCAATATAGCAAATTATTTTGTTTTCAAGTTTTTTCCTGGTTCTAAAAGACATAGAAACCGGCTGTTCATCACCGGGCTGAGCCTTAAATTTTGTCCAATCAATAGAGTCAGCTGACAATCTCATCGGTGTTCCAGTTTTAAGCCGCAGGATTCTTAACCCGGCCTCCCCCAGAGCGACGGCCAGTTCATCGGCCGGTGGTTCGTTAGCCCGTCCGGCTGGATAATGATTGAGCCCTGAATGTATAAGGCCGTGCAGGAAAGTCCCCGGGGCAAGAATAACCGCCCCGCCTTTTATTCGGCTTCCATCCCTGGTAATCAACCCCTTAATCTGACCATCCTCAATGATTAAACCGGTAACAATGGCCTGCCAGATTCTTAACCCCGGGACCTCTTCCAGCCATTTTTTCATCGTCTGCCGATATAAGGCTTTGTCGCATTGAACCCTGGGACTCTGGACAGCAGCTCCTCGACTGCGGTTTAGCAATCTGAAATGGAGCCCAGTTTCATCGGCCAGAAGTCCCATCCACCCGCCCAGCGCATCTATTTCTCTCACCAGCTGTCCTTTAGCCAGGCCACCGATGGCCGGGTTACAGGACATCTGGGCGATAGTCTCAAGGTGGATGGTCAATAGACAGGTGTTAGCCCCCATCCTGGCTGCGGCTACCGCTGCTTCACAGCCAGCATGGCCAGCTCCGACCACTACCACCTCAAATTCTTCATCAAAATGGTTCATTTTTATTTTCCAAGGCAGAAGCGACCAAATATTTCGTTGATGACCTCTGAGGACTTAATTTCACCGGTGAATTCACCGATAGCTGGCAAAACCGCCTTTATTTCTTCGGCTATAATCTCCAGCCCATAACCAGCTTCCTGCCTGTTTCTGGCCTCCTCCAGTTGTCCAGCCATTTGTTCTATTAAAATTTTCTGCCGTTCATGCAGGATAATCTCTTCCTGACCGGATTCCGCCGGGCTAAAAGTGGTCAGCATCAGCCTTTTTAGCTGCTCAATATTTTCTCCAGTCAGGGCTGAAACTTCAATCCAGGGAATTTCTTTATTTTTTTCAATAATCAGCTGCCAATTAATGACCTTATCAAGGTCAGATTTATTAAAGACGATGATTCTTTTTTTACCCTGGAATCCCTGCAGAAGATAAAAATCCTCCTCACTCTCGGAGCGAGAAGAATCAAGGATAATGAGTAATCCATCGGCTCGGGTGGCAATGTCCTCCGACCGGCTGATACCGGCCTCTTCAGCTGCATTATCAGCTTGACCGAAACCGGCAGTATCAACCAGTTTTAGCAAGATTCCATCAAGGAGAAGATTCTCTCTTATATAGTCCCTGGTCGTACCCGGATAAGGAGTAACAATGGCTCTTTCCTCCTCCAGAAGCGCATTAAATAGAGTTGATTTGCCGGCATTAGTCCTGCCGACCAGAGCAATGGTCAGGCCTTCCAGCCTGGCCCGGTTCTGTTCGTAGCTCCAGATAATATTTTTGAGGTTACTTATCAGATTCTCGAGGCAGCTCTCAATTTCCTTCTGGGTCAGTCCGAGTTCATCTTCTGGAAATTCCAGACTGGCTTCTATATTGACCAGAAGTCCCACGATCTGCTCTCTAACCGCCTGGATTTTTCTGGACAGACTACCCTCAGCCTGACGAAACGAAACTTTTGCCTGCTGGAGGGAAACTGCTCTAATCAGGTCATTGATAGCTTCTGCCTGGACAATATCCAGTCGCCCGCGGAGATAAGCCCTGAGCGTAAATTCTCCGGGCCGGGCCAGGCGAGCTCCTTCTTTAATTCCCAGCCTGATAGCTTCGTTCAGTATTACGGGCGAGCCGTGAAGGCTGATTTCCACCACTTCTTCCCGGGTATAAGAGACCTCTGGCCGGAAATAACAGGCATAGCCACAGTCCAGTCGTTCGCCTTTTTCCCTGTCAACCAGGTAGCCAAAACACATCTGGCCTGGATGTTCGGCTGGACTTAATTTTTTTGGCTCGAAAATTCCTCTAGCAATGGCCAGGGCTTCGTGCCCGCTGATTCTAATCAGCCCCAGGCCTCCCTGGCCCGGCGGAGTAGAAACAGCAATTATAGTATCATCCAGGCTTTCATTCATGTCTTAATTCTATCCGCAGGCGGTAAGATAGTAAATAGCCGGTTACAGACTCAGTTAATCCTGATCGGGCCGCTTTTTCTGCCCGGAATTTTCAACTTTGAAAATTCTGATCTTTTTCAAAAAGCCCTCACCCAGGCTTTCCGTGGTAAGACCAGGTATCTGATTAACTGCGATATGGACAATTCGACGCTCATAAGGATTCATCACGTCCAGAATTTCTTCCTGACCGGTTTCTTTAACTTTTTCAGCCATTTCGGTTGCATATTCTTTGAGCTGTTTTTCTTTTCGGCGTCGGAAAAACTCACAATCAACCTGAACCTTAACCGAAGAAATTTTATTCAGCAGGTGCTGGATGGCCAGAAGGAGAGCTCCATCATCCTTTAGCAGCCAGTGCTTGTCTTCACCACCAAAAACAACATAAATAAGCTGATCTCTTCTCTTTATCTCGTAACTGAGATCAAAAGGCAGGAGCGCCAGCAATTCTTTAAGAAAGCTGTCAACAATTTGGATCTCATTCACCTGCCGGGGCCAGGCCCGAATGACAATTTCTTTGTTTTTTAAACCAAAAAGTCTGGTCTTTTCAGTAACTATTTCGTAGTCCAGCTCTTCCCGGGGAACCTTAAGAACATGCTCGGCCAGGCTGAGCACATCTTCCAGGCTTCTGCCAGTAAATTCTTTTTTTTCAACGACTTGCTGACCGTTTTGGCGATTGTTTTTTACTTCTTTTTCCATCTTTTTCCCTCTTGCGGGCCATCATCCTATTCATAATGGCCTGCTGACCTATTTGCAGGACGTTACTGGTCAACCAGTACAAAACCAGGCCGGCCTGAAAATTCATAAAAAAGAAAGTAAAGATAAGCGGCATGAGCAACATGATTCTCTGCTGACCTGGATCAGCCGTGGACGGAGTCATCTTCTGAGAAATATATTGAGTAATGCCCATCAGAATTGGCGTTATATAATATGGATCTTTAACTGACAGATCCTTAATCCAGAAAACAAAGGGACTGTGGCGCAACTCAACCGCTACTACCAGCATCCTGAAAAATCCCCAGAAAATAGGCAGTTGAACTAAAAGCGGCAGACAGCCACCAGCTGGATTAATCCCGTGTTCTTTATAGAGCTTCATCAGCTCCTCATTCATCTGGCGTCTTTGTTCCATATCCTGCTTGGCCTTTTTATACTTAGCCTGCAGAGCCTTGATTTTCGGTTGAAGTTCTTGCATCCTAGCCATTGATCTGGTCGAACTATAAGTGAGCGGGAAAAGCAGGATTTTGATGATAAAAGTCATGATGATGATAGCCACTCCCCAATTGGGGAAAAACTTATATAAAAATTTCGTGGCGATTAATAAAAATTCAGCAATGAAGCCGAAGAAGCCAAAATTAATTACCTTTTTGACTTCGTGTCCATAAGCCGTCAGCCGGTCATATTCTTTCGGCCCGAGGTAGGCCTCGGCAGGATGGGTAAAAGCCAGATAAAAATAGGGGACAACGGCCTTCTGACCGTCTGGTTGGATTTCTTCCTGATCAAGGCGAAAGGCATAAGACTGGCTTTTTATGGTATCTAAAAGAAAAATAGCGGCAAAATAATTTTCCTCGTAGGCTGCCCAGCCGAGTCCGCTGTAGCGTACGGTCTCGGACAAAGGCTTGATTTTTTTCTCCGGTAGCCTCTGTGCTTTGTGGTTGACCAGAAAAACCGCTCCCCGGTTGGCGCTGAATTTTTCCTTTAATTCTTCAGGAGACAGCGTGCCAATGCCCGGCCCCCACAGAATATAAGGCTCGACGGGCCTGCCATCTATTTCAACTGTCAGGTCGGTCTTAAAATTATAATTCTGCCCTTCAAAGGTTAAATATTTCTTGACTTTTACCCTATCCCCATCGGAATACTCGAATATTAGCTGCCCTCGTTGGTCTGAGGATAATTCCAACCGCTCAGTATTTACCCGATAAAGGCTATTATTGGCCAGGGCAGTTAAAGCCTCCTCATTGAGCAACAGTGAAAATGGATACAGCCCGGTAGTTGAAGCCGTTTCCGGCACCAGATCCAGAGGCTCTCGCTCGGGATTTTTCCGGTTGGGAATTTTCTTCAGGTGATTTTTTAACTTCCAGCTCTTCAGGACCCCGCCTTTATTGCTCCAGACAGCAGTATAAAGCGGAGTATCAATCGTGATCTCCTGTTCTCGCTCAGAAGTTATAACATCGCCACCTTCAGTTTTCAGCTGCATAGACGCTGGCTTCTCAACCTCTTTGATTTCACCGCTGGCGGCTTGGCTTCCAACGGCCGTAGTTTCAGCTTCACTTTCAGCCGGCACAGGAGCCGCTGGTTGAGGCTGAGGCTTAACGAAAATCAGCTGGAAAAGGAAGAGGATTAAAAACGAAAGAACAATAGCCAGAATTAAGCGTTTTTCCATGTTTCCCTCATCAAGGCACGGGGTCGATGCCTCCCTCGTGCCAGGGATGGCACCTGAGAAGTCTCTTTCCCCCGAGCCAGCTACCTTTTACAAAACCATATTTTTTTATGGCCTGATAGGTATATTCCGAGCAGGTTGGATAATAACGGCAGCAATGTCCAAGAAGAGGCGAAACCAGTAGCTGGTAAAGTCGAATAAGCCCGAGGGCAATATATCTCAAAATTGACTCCGTTTTTCGATTCTAAGAGCCCAGCCGCCTGATCAAGACTTCGTATTCTTCCTTCATCTTCTGCCAGTCCAGCTGGACAATTTCTGGCCTGGCAATCAAAACCAGATCAAAATTTCCGGGAAGTAGAGACTTATTTCTCCGAAAAAGCTCTCTAAATCTTCTCTTTACCCTATTTCTATCCCTTGCCGGGCCAACCTTCTTACTGACTACCACTCCCAGCCGGGAATAATTCAATCCATTTGGCACAAAGACGAGGACAAAATATCGGCCTTTTAGCCGCCGGCCCTTTTTATATATCTCGCTAAAATCTTTCTTATTTCTTATTCTCTCGATCGGTCTAAGACGCTCATCCATTAAGCAGAAAGTCTTTTTCTACCCTTGGCCCGCCGGTTTTTGATAACCTTCTGACCGCCCGGGCTACTCATCCGAACTAAGAACCCATGATTTTTCTTTCTCCGGCGATTATTCGGCTGAAATGTTCTCTTCATTGTCGGCACTCACTTCTTCTATTTTCATTTTGATTTAAGCTTGTATCTTAAACGAAGACAAGCAGTTCTGTCAAGTGGACCGAAACGTTTGACTAAAAATCAGAGGTAATCTATAATCAAATTAATGGATTCTTTCAAGGTCGGTGACAAAATAATTTATCCCGCCCAGGGAATCGGGATAGTCGAGGAAATCACAGAAGAAACTTTCGATGGGCAGTCATGTCAGATTCTACATATCCGGCTAGTTGAAAGCAATACCCTGGTCGTTATTCCCAGTCAGTCAGCGGCTGAAATCGGCCTCAGGAAACCTATTTCACAGAAGCAGGTCACGAGCTTCTTCCAGTTTTTCAAAGACTGTCAGGTGGACATCAGTGCTGATTGGAAGGACCGCTATAAAGAGAACTTTGATTTGATGAAATCAGGTCAGCTCAAAGATATCGCCATCGTCTACAAAACACTTTATTTTCTGAGCCAGGACAAACCTCTGTCCTTTCGGGAGAAAAAGATGCTGGAAAAGGCTCGAGAGCTCATTGTCAGTGAACTGGCCGCTTCCTCTCTTCTCTGCCCGAAAAAAATCAGCCAGAGACTCGACCATATCCTGGCTGACAGTTTGAAAGTGCTTAAAGCCGACAGGGAATTTTGATATTTCCCCGATGATAATAAAGATAGGCGTTTTCTTTTTATTTCTGGCTATGAGCGCCTTTTTCTCTTCTTCTGAGACAGCGTTTATCTCCGTCAATCCTTATACTCTCGAGTATCTGGAGAAAAAGGGTTCAAAACGGGCCAGGCTGGTCAGGCGAGCTCTGGGCAGGTTAAATGACCTCCTGTCAACCATCCTCATTGGCAATACTCTGGTCAATGTCGCTGCTTCCTCCGTCGCCACTTCTATCTTCGTCGGTTTTTATGCTGATCAGAATAAAGCTATTCTTCTGGCTACCTTAACCACCACTATCTTCATTCTCATTTTCGCTGAAATAACGCCGAAAATTGTAGCCGCTCACCGACCGGTTAAAGTCTCGTCTCTTCTTATTTACCCCCTGAGGCTGTTATATTTTGTGCTCTATCCAGTCAGCAAGCTTTTTTCATTTATACCCCAGCTGTTCCTTGGTCCGGAAGAAAGAGCAGGGACGATTTTTTCCCACCGCTTAAGTGAAGAGGAAATAAAAATAGTGATCAGTTCAGGTGCGGCCGGGCTCTCCAAACTGAAGAAAAAAATGCTGTCCGGGATTATGGACTTAAGCCTCAGACCGGTTCAAGAAATCATGATCCCCAGGACTCAGGTCCGGGCCCTTCCCCTGGAGGCAACTCTGGAAGAGGTTTTAAAAACAATTCAGGAATCAGGTTATTCCCGCTATCCGGTTTATAATCAAACTATTGATAATGTGGTGGGTTTGTTCCACGCCAAAGACATCCTCCCCTTTCTTAACCACCAGCAACAATTCCAGCTTCAAAATTATATAAGAAAACCACTGTTTGTACCTGAGCTGGCCAGCATCGAACAGGTTTTATTGCAGATGCAGGAACGCGCTGTTCATCTGGCTTTTATCGTTGATGAGTTTGGCAGTTTCGAAGGCATAGTGTCACTTGAAGATATCATGGAAGAAATCGTCGGTGATATCCGGGATGAACATGACCAGAAAGCAGAGAACTGGTATCATAAAATAAGCGATAACGAATACCTGGTGCAGGGCCTGGCTTCAGTCAAAGAAATAAATGAATTATTAGATCTTAAAATCCCGGAGAGAAAAGACTATACTACGCTGGCCGGTTTTTTTCTCTATCACTACAGACACCTGCCGGCTGAAAATTCCTCAATTATAGTTGATCACCTTGAATTTACCGTGGTTAAAATGAATAAGAGGCGCATTTCACTCGTCAGAATAAAAAAACTCGAACCGTCTGTTGATGAGGGAATGAATGAAAGTAGTGGCAACCAATAAGACTGCCTATCATGACTATGAAATCCTGGAAACCTTCGAAGCAGGACTGGCCCTGGTCGGCAGTGAGGTTAAATCCATCCGGGAAGGGAGAATAAGTTTAAAAGAAAGCTATGCTGATTTCAGCCAGGGAGGACTTTACCTTTTTGACTGCAATATCAGCCCCTACCATGCTGCCAATATATTCAATCATGACCCTTTGCGGCCGAGAAAACTCCTTCTACATAAAAGAGAATTAAAAAGGCTGGCTGGCAAGGTACAGGAAAAAGGACTGACCCTGATCCCGACCAAGGTCTACCTTAATGACCGCGGCCTGGTCAAACTCGAACTGGCTCTGGCCAGAGGTAAAAAAACCTACGAAAAGCGTGAGGCTATCAAGAAAAGAGATGTCGAAAGAGAGATCAGGGCCGAGATGAAAAAAAGATGGCATTAAGGACATAAAATCATCCGGGACTGCCCCTGTCTTAACTTCCACTCTTTATTTTTTTCTGGCAACCGAATTTCCAGGCTAACCAGATAGCCTGTTGGAAACTGGCAGGGGAAGCCAGTCCCAGGCCAGCCAGTTCGAAGGCTGTACCGTGATCAGGCGAGGTTCGAACAAAAGGCAGACCAAGAGTCAGGTTGACCCCGCGGTCAAAGGCCACAAGCTTAAAAGGTATTAAGCCCTGGTCATGATATAAGCTGACCACCAGCCGGTCTGGACGATCAAGTCCCTGTCGAAAAATCGTGTCAGGCGGGAGGGGTCCTTTCACCTCCAGCCCATTTTTTCTGAGCTGGTCTAAGGCTGGAATTATTTCCAGCTGTTCTTCCTGACCAATCGAGCCATCTTCTCCGGCATGGGGATTAAGCCCGCAGACCAGCATTTCTTTTATTCCTGTTTCTTTTTCTTTCAGATCCCGGTCAAGATTCTGAAAAAATCCAATCAGGTTATCCTTTTTAATTTTATCTATTGCTTCCCGCAGAGGAACATGATGGGTAAAAAGAGCCACTCGCAGCCTGTCTGACCAGAAACTCATAATGGCTTCTGGATATAGCTTCTCCAGATACTCGGTGTGACCTCTAAAGGGCAGGCCACCCTTAACCCAGGCAATTTTAGAAATAGGGGCAGTTACCAGAGCCTGAATTTCTCCTCGCCGGGCTGAATCAACGGCCGCTTCAAAAAAAGAAAAGGAAACCAGCCCCTGCTCGGCTGCAGGCTTGCCAACTATCACCATCTCCAGAGGCTGGCCCGTTTCCCTTAAAGAAACGACCCGCCCCGAGGCCGGCCAACTTGACCGCTGAGGCTTCAGCTTGAGCTTTTCTGACCAGAAGTCAAGAAGCGACTGCTGTCCGAAGATGATAAATTCAGCCGGTGGAAGCTCTTCCGGCCGGGAGAAGAGTTTGAGGATTAACTCTGGCCCGATGCCTCCGGGATCGCCCAGGGTCAGGCCAATCTTATCTGAAGTCATTTATTCTTTTTATTATCCATACTGCCAGATTTGTCTTTAGCCCCTTTTTCTGACTCTGTTTCTGCCTCGGTCTCCAACTTGTAAAGGTATTTTACCTGACGTTTATAAATAAGAAGATTGGGAGATTCCCGGCGGTTTAGCTTGAAACAATTCCGATCATACCACTCTATATAGCCTTCTACCTGTTCGCCGTCAGCCAGCACAACCGCCATCAGCGTTTTTTTGTTCATCTGTTTTAGAAAATAGTAATTCTCAGCGTGCGTGTCAGTCGGGGGTGGGGCTTTCTTCTTGGCTGCCTCCGTCTCCTTGGCCTCCCTGCTCATTTTTTCCTTCACTTCAGAAAGATTAGGCCGCATAAGTCTTCTTTGCATGAATCCCTCACTTAAAACTGGTAAGCGATTTTGATTACTCAAATGCTAACATGATAAAAATCAATTTGCAATAAAAAGTTTATCAGCAGCCAGAACTGAATCTTCAGCTGTATAATATTTTTGACAGAATGAAAGCGAAAGCTTAAAATCTCCAGTGATGCAAAGCAAGCCAAGAGTCTGGGTTTTTATCCTCTTTATGATTCTGGCTGCTTTTTCGCTAACTCATATTGTTGTCCATGATTTTTTCTGCCATGAAGAGTTTCACCATTTATTAAGCCCAATCCATCACGCCTTTGGACATCCCAGTTTTAGCTGGCTTGATTTAATTCAGTCCGCGGGCGGTGAACCCCGGGCCATCTATCTGGAGCAAAGCTCTCTCCTGCCATCAGGCTTTTCTCCCGTCATTTTCCATCCACCGGATTAAATCCCCTTTTATTTTTCTCCTTCGATAATTTGCCGGTGGAGGTGTCTATGTCAATTTTAATTGTGTTTTTATCCATGCTGTTGTCCTCACCCCAGGGGGCTCCCGTTAAATCAGTCAATCTGAGCCTGGAGGAAGCAGTATCTGTGGCTTTCGAGCGCCAGCCCGGACTGAGGCTTTTAGAACAGGAAATACAGAGAGCCAGAGCAACCACTCTGATCGATTCAGCCCTGCCAGCAGCTGAGGCCGGGTTATCTGTAGAAGGCCTGGGCCTCAGTGAAAAAGCCAGGCGAAACGATCCCGAATACAGCCTCGGACTGACCCAACCCCTACCCTTTCCTGGCAAGCTTGGTCTGAAATCGAGCCTGGGAGAAACCTATGAGCAGGAAGCCAGCCTGCAACTTGAAAAGGGGAAAATATTGCTGGCTGCCCAAGTTAAAAAAGCCTATCTAAAATGTCTTTTGAGCCAGCAGGCAGTTGACTTTATGAGCCAGAATCTGGAAACCTTAAATGATATCCAGCACAATGCTCTTTCTCGCTATTCTCTGGGAAGCGTGCCGTACAGCGAAGTCCTGCGATTGAAAATAGAATTGGTCCGCAGCCAGAATGATCTATATTCGGCCAGGCAGGAACTGGCAGCAGATTTTTCGCGCCTGAAATTGCTACTTGGGTTTGAAGAGGAAACGACTATTAACCTGACCTCAGCCCTGACCTACCAGGAACTACCCGACAGACCCGAGGCTTTACTGGCCAAGGCTAGAGCTACCAGCCCTACCCTTAAACTGGCCGGTTTAAAAAAGGGCCGGTCTGAATTACTTGTCAAACTTGCCCGGAAGGACAGATGGCCAGATTTTTCTCTAAGCTTCTTTACTCCCAGCCGCCGCTGGGGCGCGGTTGGTTTCAGCCTGGGGGTCAACTGGCCGCTCTTTTCGAGAAAAAGTTTAAAAGGAGAAAAACTCCTGGCTGAATCTGAACAACAAAGGGCTCAGATCAGCCTGGAAGCAGCTGACAGGTTTTTTGACAGTCAGAAAAGACTGGCTTTGGCTGCGGTTGATCAGGCCGGTCAGCGGGTCAAAATCTTTGAAGACAGCCTGCTTGAAGACTCGAAGGCTGAACTTGAAAAAGCACTGAATGCTTACCGGCTCGGACAGCTGGATTCTCTCCATTTGCTGGATCTGTTCCAGGCCGCCCGGCAGATGAATTTCGAATATCAGCAGGCTATCTATTTTTATTTGTGTGCCCTGGCCGATTTCTATTCGGCCGGAGAAGATTATGAATAACGCCAATTACTCAGTTTCAAAAAAATCAGAGGAAAAAATGATAACCCAGAAAAGAATGGTTACTAGTTTATATCTTGTGCTTCTGGCCTGCCTCCTGGCGGTTTCTGCCGCCTGCTCGGGTCCGGCTCAGGACAGAGAAGAACCGGGTGCAGAGAGAGAGCAACAGACTTTAGAAGAAAATCAGGTCAAGCTGTCGGCCGAAGCCATCAAAACTTTTGGCCTGGAGGTAACCGAGCTCAAGCCGGTTAAAATCAAACAAGAACTTCCAGTCCCGGGTGAAATACAGTTTAATCCTCAGACCTATGTCCGTCTGACGGCCAGGATAGCCGGCCGGGTGGAAGAGCTTCTCGTCTATGAAGGTTACTCGGTCAAGGAGGGACAAACAGTGTTGAGACTTTTCAGCCTGCCCTTTATCGAAGCAGTTTCTGAGCTAAAACTGGCCCGGGAAAGATATGAAAAGCTGCTCCGGTTAAACTCAACGGAGAGGGAAGCCGCCAGCGCCCTGGTCAGTTCGGCTCGAAAGAAGCTGGCCTTAATGGGACTCAACACCGAGGAAATTGAAGCCTCCGGGGCTGCGGAGGAGGAAGACCTGCTGTTCCCGGTCACTTCGCCATTATCCGGTCAGGTCATTAAGTGTGACCTGCTTAAGGGGGAGATGGTCGAAGCAGGCAGTGTGCTGATGGAAATAGCCAGCCTGGATAAGCTCTGGGTCGAAGCCAGAATCCAGGAAAAAGATTTAAGCCTTATCTCCCCGGGCCAAACAGCAGTGGTCACGGTTGCTGCTTTTCCCGGACATACTTATCAGGGTCAGATTATCTATATTTCTCCTGTCCTTGAGGCGTCAACCAGGACAGTTCGAGCCAGGGTGGAGGTTAACAACCAGCAGGGTGAGCTCCGGCCTGGCATGTTTGCTGAGGTAACTGTTTTTCTTCCCCAGATTGAATCACTGGCTGTTCCGGAAGAGGCGGTCCAGACCATTTCAGGCCAGCCGGTAGTCTTTGTCCCCGAAAATCAAGGAATTTTTACCGTCAGGAAAATAGAAACTGGAAACGGGATCAGAGGCTGGAGGCCGGTTCTAAGCGGCCTGGCTGAGGGTGAACGTTATGTGAGCCGGGGAGCATTTATTCTAAAGTCAGAGCTTCTTAAAGGTACTTTTGGTGAGGAGTGACAGACAACATGATTGATAAGTTGATAAGATTTTCATTAAGAGAACGACTGCTGGTCGTCATTATGATTCTTCTTATTATGGCAGCAGGCATCTATTCTTTTTTGACCATTCCGGTTGATGCTTTCCCCGATGTAACCAGTGTTCAGGTTGAAATTCTGGCTTCAGCGCCTGGCTATTCACCTTATGAAGTAGAAAAATTTGTTACCTTCCCGCTGGAGACAACCCTACGCGGGCTGCCCAGATTAAGGCAGCTACGCTCAATCTCCAGAGCGGGATTATCGGTGGTCACAGCTGTCTTTGAAGATAAGACAGACCTTTATTTTGCCCGGCAACAGGCCTTTGAAAGATTGACCGAAGCCAAAGAAAAAGTACCCGCCCAGGTCGAAATCACCCTCGGGCCAATTGCCACCCCGATGGGTGAAATTTATCAATATACACTCGAGGGGAAGTTACCCGCTGATGAGAAAGAACAAGTCAGATATTTGACTGAATTAAGAACCATTCAGGATTGGGTGGTTGCTCCTTTTTTCAAAAGTCTACCCGGGGTAAGTGATGTTAATTCCTTCGGTGGTTATATCAAACAATACCTGATCAAAGTCCAGCCCGAACAACTTCTCCGCTACAATCTGACTCTTCACGACATTGTTGAAGCTATTCAAAACAACAATTTGAATGCTGGCGGTAACATCATAGAAAGGGGAGAGCAGCAATTCATTGTTCGCGGAGTCGGCCTTTTCCGCAATCTGGATGATATCAATGAAACTGTCCTGAAGACCGATCATGGGGCCCAGGTGACGCTCCGGGACGTGGCTCTGGTCGAAGAGGGGCAGGCTATTCGTCAGGGTGGCGCGTTAAAAAACGGTGAAGCCGAGACAGTCGGTGGGATTGTTCTAATGCTGGCCGGAGAAAACAGCCGGGAAGTGGCCCGCAGAATTGAGAAGAAAGTGGCAGAAATTAATGCGAGCCGGCTGCTGCCTACCGGCCTGAAAATTGTTCCTTTTTATAAAAGGACCGAAATTGTCACTGCCAGCATCCGGACTATCGTTGAAGCTCTGCTCTTAGGCGCATTGTTCGTTATCATAGTGTTATTCATATTCCTTCGCAGTTTTAGAAGCTCTCTGATTGTTGTTCTGTCTTTGCCTCTAACCATTCTGCTGACTTTTATTATCATGAAACGGGTCGGGCTGACTGCCAATTTGATGACACTGGGGGGATTAGCCATATCAATTGGCATGATCATAGATGCCTCTATTATTCAGGTAGAAAATACCCAGCGGTATCTGGCTGAGACCGGAGTAAAAGATGAGTCAATATTTTTCCAGGCTATCGCCGAGGTCAGGAAACCGAGCATTTTTGGCGAATTGATCATCGCTCTAACCTTTCTCCCCCTATTAAGCCTGCAGGGCCTGGAGGGGAAGATGTTTTCTCCTCTGGCTCTGTCTCTATCGATCGCCATTTTATGCTCCTTAGCTATCTCTCTGGTGATCACGCCTGGCCTTTCTTATCTTCTCCTCAAACCACGTTCGGGGAAAGAGGATGGCTTGATGGTCAGGTTAAATAAACTCTATTCTCCTTTACTCAGGTTTACTCTTCAACACGGGTTACTGGTAGTTGTGATTATGATTGGTCTTCTGTCCGCCGCCATTTATCTTGTCCCCCATCTAGGGCGGGAGTTTATCCCGATCATGGATGAAGGAGCCTTTGATATGGATTTTCAGATGCTACCGGGGGTCTCGTTGAATCAGGCCATGGCCACTACCAGAGAGATAGAAAAAAGATTAAAAGAGTTTCCCGAGCTGGAGACAATTGTCTCAAGAACCGGCCAGACTGGCATTGCCCTGGAAGCCAGGGGAGTCGAGAAGACCGGTTTTGTGGGTTCTCTTCGGCCAAGATCTGAATGGGTCTCAGCCAGAACACGGGAAGAACTAACTGATAAAATGCGGCAGGCCATTTCTGATATCCCTGGTATTTCGTTCTCTTTCAGCCAGCCCATTGCCTGCCGGATAGATGAGCTGGTAGCCGGTACCAGGGCTCAGCTGATCATCAAGCTTTTTGGAGATGATCTGGAGACATTAAAAAACAAGGCGGAGGAAATTTCCAGAATTGTGAGTCAGCTACCTGGTGCTACCGACCTGGTGGTAGAAAGAATATCCGGTCAGCCCTACATGATAGTAGAACTGAACAGGGACAGTTTAAAGAAATTTGGTTTGCGGGCAGCAGATGTCCTTGGTCTGGTAGAGACTGCCATCGGTGGAAAGGCAGTCACGACGATGTATGAAGGAGAAAGAATGTTTGACCTTGTTGTCCGCTACCCTGAAGACAGAAGAAATTCCATTGATAATTTGAAAGAACTTCTGATCGACACCCCGGCCGGCTACCGCCTCCCCCTCGGTCAATTAGCCAGAATTGACCTCGAAGAAGGTCCCGCCCAGATCAGCCGGGAAGCCGGTTTCAGACGAATTGGAATAGAGGTTAACGTCTCCAACCGGGATCTCAGTGGCTTTGTGGCTGAGGCTCAGCAGAAAATAAAAGAACAGGTCAACCTGCCGGCTGGCTATCGGCTGGAATGGGGCGGCCAGTTTGAAAATCAGCAGAGGGCCATGAGACGACTGGCCGTCATTGTTCCCCTGACCATTGGCCTGATTTTCTTTTTACTCTTTTCCACTTTTGATTCCTTTAAACTGGCTGGACTGGTTCTGCTCAACCTGCCTTTTGCCCTGATAGGCGGGGTTTTTTCTCTCTGGCTCTCAGGTTTATATCTGTCGGTCCCGGCCTCGGTTGGTTTTATAGCTTTAATGGGAATAGCCGTTTTAAACGGAGTGGTTCTCATCAGTTGTTTTCAGCAATTGCTGGCTGATGGCCAGCCTCTTCAGACTGCCATCATTCTGGGGGGACAGAGAAGACTGAGGCCGGTTTTGATGACGGCTATCACCACCCTTCTGGGCCTGGTTCCACTTATTTTTGCTCAGGGGCCCGGAGCTGAAGTGCAGCGCCCGCTGGCTGTGGTGGTTATTGGCGGGCTAGTCACGTCCACCATTCTGACTCTGTTGGTCCTGCCAGTTTTCTATCAATGGTTGATGAAGAAAGATATCATAAAAAAAAGCCAGCTGGATCAATAACTCTGATCCGGCTGGCTTTTGGTCAGAGAATTTACAGGCAGAGTGGTCTCAGTCAGAACCCGCCATTTCCATCACTTGAATATTGCGGTTCTTCAGGCTTAATCCTAGAACTTTCTCCAGGTTGGCCACAGAAACATTATAATCAATGATGGCTTTTAGTTCCGAGCTCCGAGCAGCAGCCAGGTCTCGTTGGTACTGGAGAACGGTATAATTGGTACTCTGTCCGACTTTAAGTTTCTCTTCCTCAGCTGCCAGTTTTTGCTCTTGCAGTATCCGGGCAGCCCTGTAAGCTTCTACCCCGTGGAGGTTAGCCTCCATTGTTCTCAAGGCAGTTTTTACCTCTAATCTGGCCTGCTGTTCCTGCTGCTTCAAGTTGAGCTCGGCCTGCTGGAGGTTCAAACGGGCCTGGGCCACACTGGCCCGCGAAATAGCATTTCCTAATGGGATATTCAAAGTTAACCCTACTGACCAGTTTTCATATTTAAATTTAAAAGCATCTTTTAAAGACTGGCTTCTCGGGCCAGGGATCACATCCACTATTACCCCGGTCAAGGGATTATTGTCCTGATAAATCAGTCTGTTACCGGACAGACCGGGGCTGTAATAAGAAGCAACCAGATTTAAGGCAGGTAGCAACTGGTTTTTAGCTACTTTCAAATTGAATAGCTGCGTATCAGCACTAACCCGGAGGTTCCTCAAATCCGGTCGGTTTTCCAGAGCCAGTGATTCCGCTTCTTCTAAAGACATAGTTTTTTGCTCATATTTAGGGAGATCAACTGGCATAATGGAAGTGTATTGCTTTTTTTCTTCGTCTGGCATATTCATCAGGATCCAGAGCTGGTCTTCGGCATTCTTAACAGCGACCTCAGCTCTGATAATATCAGCTTCCCTGGTAGCAACTTCGGACTGAGCACTCAGAACATCGAGCGGAGCCAGTGTGCCGATTTCCACTGACCTCTGATTTTTAACCAGAAGTTCACGGGCTAATTTCAGCGATTCCTGTTTGACCTTTAAATCTTCAATAGCATAGACCAGATTCCAATAGGCCTGTTCGGCTGAATAAATAGTATTCATCATGGCCAGTTCAGTTTGGGCCAGAGATGATTCAAGCCCTTTCCTGGCAATGATAATTTCTTTCTTGCTTATGTCCAGGCCAAAATTCTGCAGCAAAGGCTGGTTGAAGTCGAAACGCAGTGTGCTGTAATAGCGGGGGTTCCAGGTCTGATAATTCTGGGTGGTAGAACTTTTATAAGTATCAAGAGTGACGTTCAATGTCCCGCCGAAAGGAATAAATTGAGAAATCTGACCATTGACATCGTTGTAGTCAGTCTCATAGCTTTCCACTGCTTCCAGTCCTGAATAAGAGGGGTTTACGTTACTTCTCCGTGTATAGCCGAACTGCATCGTTGGATAAAATTTTTCTTTTGATTTGGTCAGCGCTGCCGCTGAAATTTCCGGATTAAGTTTCTGGACGGAAACTCCGAGATTATTCTGAATCGTGCGCAGAATACAATCTTCGAGCGTTAGCTTTAAAGGCTGTTCTTCCTGGCCCTGAATTAACCAGGCGCCAGCCAGGAGCAACCCTGAAAGCAGCCCAACCATTCTAATCACTTTCTTCATTTATAATCCTCCACTTTTTGGTTAAACATCATCCCGGTCTGATTCAAGATAGCACCTGACTCATTCATAACGAAGCGCTTCAATTGGGTCAAGCCGACTGGCTTTTCTGGCCGGGTAATAGCCAAAAAAGATACCGACTGAAGCCGAAAACAGGAAGGCCAGAAGGATAGAGCCTGGAGTCACAACTGTAGAAATGCCTTCGAAAGTTGGGACATATTTCATCAACCTGGAGACACCGATACCGATAATTATGCCGATTAAGCCACCTCCGACGCTCAGGACAATCGCTTCGATCAGGAATTGCAGTAATATATCTTTTTCCCGGGCGCCAACCGCCAGGCGGATACCAATTTCCCGGATTCTTTCTGTGACGGAAACCAGCATAATATTCATAATGCCAATGCCGCCAACAATGAGAGAAATACCGGCGATTGATCCCAGCAAAATGGTCATAATCTGACTGGACTGAGCCGCACTCTCCGCCACATCAGTCATATTGCGAACCTGGAAATCGTCATCAGCTCCGGGAGCGATTCTGTGCCTTTCCCGCATCAGTTCTTCTATTTGCCGTTGAGCTTCGTTAGTCATATCGGCGGAAATGGCCTCAACATCGATAGAGCTGATATAATCAACACCTCTTAATCGTTTCATGACAGTAGTATAAGGAGCAGCAATCATATCGTCCCGGTTAAAAAAGCCGCCTTGCTCTCCTTTGCTTTCCAGTACACCGATGACCTTAAAAGGAATCTTATTTATCCGGATTGTTTTGCCAATCGGGTCTTCATCTTCAAACAGGTTCTGCTTGACCAGGCTGCCCAGAACGCAGACTTTGGCTGCCGCCGCCACCTGAGTTTCATCGAAATAAATGCCTTCGGCCACATCCCACTTTCTGACCTGAGGAAATTTTTCGCCTGTGCCCTGGATCTGAGTATTCCAGTTTTTATTGGCGTAAACCACCTGAGCTCTGGTCGAAATAGACGGGGAGACGGCCGCAACTGCATCGCAGTACTGCTCGATGGCCACGGCATCTTCCGGTTTTAGAGTTATATAGCCACCAGCCCCGGTCTGCACCCCTCGAAACTGACGGCTTCCTGGCTGCACGAATAAAAGATTAGTCCCCATAGCAGCAAATCTTTCCTGTATGCCTTTCTTAGCACCTTCACCGACACTGACCATGGCAATGACCGCCGCCACGCCAATAATGATGCCCAGAATGGTCAGAAAGGACCTCATTTTATTCCGGGATAAAGCTCTAATAGATATCTGTAATATTCGAAAAATCTTCACAATTACCCTCCTTGGACAGAAGCCTGACTATCCGCTTTGCCGTTGATCTCTTCTCGTATAATCTGGCCATCCTTGAGATAGAGCCTCCTTCTGGCGTAAGAAGCGATGACTGGATCATGAGTGACCATGACCAGCGTAATTTTTTGTTCCCGGTTCAGTCTGGTAAAAACGTCCATGATTTCAGCCCCGTTTTTAGAATCGAGGTTACCGGTTGGTTCATCAGCCAGAATAATGGAAGGTTCATTAACCAGAGCCCGGGCAATGGCCACTCTTTGCATCTGACCGCCGGACAGCTGATTGGTCCGGTGATATTCCCAGCCTTTCAGACCAACTTTGGCCAGAGCAGCCAGAGCTCTGTCTTTAGACTCCTTGCTGTTGACATTGCTATACAATAAAGGCAACTCCACATTCTCGAGCGCAGTCGTTCGAGACAGGAGATTAAAATTTTGAAAGACAAAACCAATCTTCTTATTTCGAATAGCAGCCATCTGGTCTTTGCTGAGCGAGGAAACGTCTTCGCCTTCCAGAAAATACCGGCCAGAAGTCGGCCTGTCCAGCAGCCCCAGAATACTCATCAAAGTGGTCTTACCTGAACCTGATGGCCCCATGATGGCCAGAAACTCTGATCTCTCTATGCTGTAAGAGATGCCCTTTAAGGCTTGGACTTCTACTTCACCGATCTTGTAAATTCTGACAATATTTTCCAGGACAATTATTTTTTCATTCATCCTAATTCCTTTTAGCTCCAGAGATATTTTTTAAAACCTAAACGGCGGTGGGCCGCCAGCCCGCTGATTTGATTGCCCATTGCCAGTCGAAGAAGCTGTCATGATACCAACAATCACTTCCTCGCCCTCTTTGAGATTGCCATCTACAATCTCAGTATAAGAGGTGTCAGTCAGGCCGGTTCTGACAAAAATTATCTTTAAATTCCCTTTCTCATCCATGGTCCAGACCTTGGGTGGAGTTCGCCGCTGAGTTTGCTGGCCGGAAGCTCCAGGCATGCCCATACCAGGTCTTTGACCGGCCGGGATCTGTCCGCTACCCGGTTGCACCTGTCCCGATTGCTGTCTTTTTGCCGCCATCTCTTCAAAGGCAGCTTTCATCAGTTTTTGTAATTCTTGCTGCTTCAGGTTGGGATTAAAACGCAGGGCAGTATTGGGCACTCGCAGAACATTTTTTGCCTCGCCGACAATAATCGAGCAGGTGGCCGTCATCCCCGGCAGAAGCTTTAAACTGGAGTTGTCAACATCCAGAACAGCTGTATAAGAAACCACATTAGATTGAACTTGAGCAGCATATCTGACCTGCCTGACCGTGCCCCAGAAAATATCATTCGGATAAGCTTCAACAGTAAATTTTACTTTCTGGCCTTCTTTCACGCTACCTACATCAGCTTCATCCACCAGGCACTCGACTTGCATCTTAGCCAGGTCATTGGCGATCTGGAAAAGAACAGGAGCCTGGAAGCTGGCCGCAACGGTTTGTCCGACATTAATATTTCTGGAGACAACCACGCCGTCAATCGGTGATCTGATGATGGTGTAGCCGAGATTGACATTGCTGGCATCAAGTTGATATTTAGCTTGACTTGCCCTGGCTTCGGCCGAGACCAGATCAGCTTTAGCCTGTAGATAACTGGCTTCAGCCGTATCTTTTTCCTGAGAAGCAATGAGACTTTTTTCATAAAGACTCAAAGCTCTTTCATAATTCTTTTTAGCTATCTCCAGAGCCACTTTGGATCTTTCCACCGAAGCGACTGAGCTCTGGTAGTTAGCCTGATTTTGTTCGATCTGGGCCTCAATTTGAGACTGGTCAAGTTCGGCCAGCAGGTCGCCCTGTTTCACACTCGAATTAAAATCTACATAAATTTTTTCTATTTTGCCTGAAACCTGGCTACCGACATCAACCAAAATAACCGGATTCAAGGTACCGGTAGCCGTAACTATCATCTGGATATCACCACGCGCCACTTTTTCCAGGCGATATTTTGGCTTGTTGTTAGAATTTTTACCCATCAGAGTAAAACCAACTACTAAACCTGCAATCACCACTAAGGCGATGATGATGAGAGTCTTCTTTTTCATCTTCTTTCTCCTTTATTTTTTCTCATCAGGTGGGGTTTTATCTTTATCCTGCTGGCGGCGCCGATCCGAAGGCGCTTTCTTCCGCTGTTGCATGTAGCGATCCATCATTTCCTGCATCTTTTTTTGTTGTTCAGGAGTAAGGACGCTATCTATGTCAGTTTTCAGCTGATTACGCAGCTCCCACAGACGACTATGGATTTCCTTCCCGAAAGCTTCAAATCGAGCTTCGCTCTGTCTGAAGACTTCTTTCATCCTTTCTTTTTGCTCCGGGGTCAGCTGGAGTTCCCGCGCCATGACTTCAACTGTCGGGAAAGGTTCTGGCCTTTGCCCTGGCTTGGGCCTGTTTTTTTTCAGGTAGGCTCTATCGCCAACCACTCCAACCACTACCCCCAGGCAGAAAACAACAACCATAGATAAAGCAACCCAGAGTTTATATTTATCTTTCATTATTACCTCTTTGATAGCTCTCCATATTTTCCAATCCGGCAAAGAGCAGTTTTAACTGTCGGTTTTCCGGTCTTTCTTCCTCAAACAGCGCCTGCATTTCTTTGAGCGGATTCTGGTTCTGGAAAAGCAGCATCTCTGACTGACTCAACTGCTGTTCAGCCGGCTGCATAAGAAATAAGACGCCGACCAGCAGGGTAACCATGATGAGAAAAACAGGAATAGCCCGGGCATACAACCTTTCGACGGCCGCCCAGATAGATGCCTTTGGTTCGGACGATAATCTGGCTAATAGCCTTTCGCTAAAATAAGGAAGTGGCTCAGCCTCAACTTTAAGCTCTGCCGCCATAGTCTTTAACTGCTGGTAGTCTGAAGCTAACCGGGCACAGGCAGGGCAGTGCTTGAGATGATCTTCGAGCCAGGCCGATTCTCTGGCTCCCAGCCGACTATCAAGCTGTTTTGAAATTAATTTTTCAGCTTTACGGCAATTCATCTTTTCCCTCCTTCCTGGCCCAGAGCCTGAGCCAGCTTTTTTCTTAAAAGCCTTCTTGCCCGATGCAGCCTGGAATCAACTGTCCCGGCTGATAACTTCAACATCCTGCTAATCTCCTCATAACTTAAACCCTGAATATCTCTCATCGATAATATTAGACGATATTTCTCCGGCATTTCTTCCAATTTCTCTCTGAGGAGTTTTTTCCGTTGTTCTTCTTCCTGACTATCAGCCAGCTGCTCTGAAGCTTCTTTTCCTTCTGCGCTTATTTCAGGAATTTCATCCAGGCGCAGGTCATTTTTTTCCTTTTTATGCTTTCTTAAATAATCCCGGATATGATTAATAGCTATTTGATAAAGCCAGGTGCTGAATTCCGATTGAAAGCGGAATCGAGGCAGGGCCTGATAGGCCTTGATAAATATTTCCTGGGCCAGATCATCAGCTGTTTCATGATTGCGGACAATATTAATGGCCAGGCCAAAAACCTTATTCTGATAGTTTCTGACCAGCACCGAGAAGGCTTCCTTGTCTCCTTGCTGGGCCAGTTTAACTATTTCATTTTCTTCCATTGTTTAATTATCTTCAGCCCTGTTGATTTAGACGAAATATTTGCCTTTTTCTTTCCTGAAAAGGCATTATTATTTAAACTCCTTTTTTCTGCCATGGTTACCAGGATAGATATTTTTATTATCAGCCCCGGCGTTTGCCATTTTTAGACCTGATTATATCTTAATTCTGGTTGATTCTAAAGGATGGCAAGGTTATAATAAATTTATGGATTGGGAAAAAATTGCTAAAGAACTAACTCAACCAACGGATTCAAAAATTATTCTTCTGGTCATGGATGGCCTGGGTGGATTGCCGGTTAATGGTCTGACCGAGCTGGAGTCTGCTCGGCGGCCTAATCTGAACGAAGCAGCCAGAAGAGGGATATGCGGGGTAACTGATCCGGTCTTTATGGGTATCACGCCCGGCTCCGGACCTGCTCATCTGGCTCTCTTTGGTTATGACCCGCTTAAATATCAGTTAGGACGGGGGATCCTGGAAGCCATGGGCACTGGCGTTGAGGTTGGGCGCGATGATGTGGTAGCCAGGGGCAACTTCGCCACTGTCAAGGATGGGCTGGTAGTGGACCGCCGGGCTGGCCGTCTGGCCACCTCAGAAAACAGCCAGCTCTGTGCCTTTATCAATGAAAAAATCAAGGAAATCAGGGGAGTTAAAGTATCGGTTTATCCGGGCAAGGAACATCGTTTTGTCTTCAAACTCTCCGGACCGGGGTTGTCTGAAGCGATCAGCGATGCTGACCCTCAAAAAGAGGGCCGGCCTCCCTTACAAGCGGTTGCCCTCCAGCCTGAAGCTGAATTCACGGCCAGTCTGGTGAATGAGTTTCTGGCCAGGTTAGCTGAAATCCTGAAGGACCAGCCGAAAGCTAATTATGCCTTGCTCCGTGGCTTTGCCAAATTTCCTTCGCATCTACCACCTATGCCCGAACTCTACCAGCTAAAGCCAGCTTCCATTGCCAACTATCCTATGTACAAAGGACTGACCAGACTGCTGGGGATGGAAGTGCTGGAAGTCGGCCCGGAAACAGCGGAGATTTTTGATGTCCTTGAAAAGCACTACGCTGATTTCAACTTCTTTTACCTCCATTTCAAAAAAACCGACTCGGCCGGTGAGGATGGCCGTTTTGAGGATAAGGTCAAGGCCATTGAAGAAATAGATCAATTTATTCCCCGGCTCTGGGCTTTAAAGCCTGATGTTCTGGTTATAACCTCGGACCATTCGACGCCGGCAGCCCTCAAATCTCATTCCTGGCACCCTAATCCATTTGTTTTGATTTCGCCGCAGACTGAAGGTGACGATGTAACTGAGTTCAGCCAGAGGGCCTGCGCCCGGGGTGCTCTGGGGCGTTTCCAGTCAATTTATGCCATGCCTTTAATGCTGGCTCATGCTTTGAAGCTAAAGAAATTCGGGGCCTAAACACTGGACCACCCTGCGGGCTTGATTCAGTGCTAAACCTTGTTCGTTGCTATCCACCCCATTACAGGATAAAATCTGATTAATGCGAAATCAGTCTGGCTTTATAGTGTTACTGATTACGATATTGGTAACACTGGCCACTGCCCTGAGCCCTCAGACTCAACCTCCGGCTGAAATCAGCGGCTTGCGTTATTATCAACATGCCGATTTCTTCCGACTGGTGCTGGAATTAACCAGGGTTCGCGAGTACTCGGCGGCCGAGCTCAACCAGCCCGAGAGACTTTATCTCGATATTTATCAGGCCAGGCTGAATCCTTCACTTCAGGGCAAAACTTTCGAGTTTAATTATCCTTGCGTCCGGGTGCTGCGGCTGGCCCAGAGAAACCAAACTACAGTCAGGGTCACGCTTGAGCTTGAGACCGGGACCAAAGAAAAAGAGAAAGTCTATTATCTCAAAAATCCAGACCGACTGGTCGTTGATATCTACCATCGTCAGTCAGAGACGACCACCGGCCGGCCTACTGGGCCAGCTGAGCCTCAGCCCTCAGCCCCGGGTCGGCAGACTGTTGAAACAGCAGTGGAACATCCACCGCAGGCGGCCAGACCGACCGGTTCTGGCTATTCGCTCGTGCGCCAGCTTGGACTGGGAGTGAAAAAAATTGCCCTTGACCCTGGACATGGGGGAACTGACCCCGGCTGTTTGAGCCCGAGTGGCTTAAAAGAAAAAGATGTCGCTCTCGATCTGGCCAGGAGATTAAAATTAATCCTGGAGACTCAGGGAGGGTTTGAAGTCTTTCTGACCAGAGAAACTGATAGTACCCTGCCTCTCGAAAAAAGAACCAGACTGGCCAATGAGAAACAAGCCGATCTATTTATCTCCATTCATCTTAACGCCAGTCCCAGGAAAACCAGAACAGGGGTGGAAACGTTTTATCTAAATTTCAGTCCGGATCCGGCCGTTAATGAACTGGCCGCCAGAGAAAATGCTTCTTCTGATAAAAATATCAGGGAGATGAAGCTCATTGTGGATAAAATTATTAAAAATACGAGATATGAAGAATCACGAGCCCTGGCCGAAAAGATCCATCAGCAGCTGCTCGGGCATCTTAAACAGCACTTCGGCCCACGAGATGATCTGGGAGTCAAAGGAGGCCCTTTTTGGGTCCTCATCGGCAGCGAGATGCCCGCTGTGCTGGTCGAGGTTTCTCACCTGTCCAATCCAAAAGAAGAAGAGGCGTTGAAAACTGAATTCTACCGGGAAGCTATAGCGACCGGACTTTTCCGTGGTATTATAGAATACGTCAAGTCCTTAGGAAAAGGATCATAAAAGTGGAACGAAGAGATTTTATTAAAGGCTTGCTTATCGGCAGCCTGGCCGCAGGAATATCTCCGCGGCTGCTGGCTCAGTCCGGTTATCCTGAGCTGGCAGTGGTAACAGGCGAATCCCCGGAAAAGATTACCAGGGGAGCGGTTGAGCTTATAGGCGGTATGAAACGTTTTATCGGGAGGGGAGATAGAGTAATTATTAAGCCTAATATCGGCTGGGACCGAACGCCGGATATGGCCGCCTGTACCAATCCAGAAATGGTCAAAACAGTCGTGACTATGTCTCTCGAAGCAGGTGCTAAGGAAGTCATTGTGATGGACCACACCATCAACCAACCCAAACGCTGCTACATTCGCTCTGGCATTCAGGAGGCTGCTCAATCAGCTGGAGCTAAAGTCCTGCTGCCCGATGACCAGCGACTGAAAAAAGTAAATCTAAAAGGCGAGTGGCTGAAAGAATGGGAAGTATTTGTTGATTTCCTGGAAGCCGATAAAATAATTAACATGCCGGCTACCAAAGTTCACAGCCTGTCTAAGGTTACCTTAGGTATGAAAAACTGGCTGGGAGCAGTCGGCGGCAGTCGTAATCAGCTCCACCAGAGGATTGATGAAGCCATGGTCGACCTGGCCGCTTTCTTTAAACCAGCCCTGACGATTCTTGATAGTTACCGGATTCTGTTCAGAAATGGCCCCCAGGGGGGCAGAATTTCTGATACCAGATTAATGAAAACAGTAGTAGCTGGAACTGATCCAGTCGCCATAGATGCCTACGGGGCTACCTTTTTTGATTTTAAACCTCAGGAATTGCTCTTTCTACAATTAGCAGCGAGTCGTGGCCTGGGGAAGCTCGACCTGGAGAAAGTTAGAATTGAAAAGAGAACAGTCTAAAAAATATCGACAGCTGCAAAAGTTAAGGATTGTTTCTCAGCTAGCTTTTTTTGCTATATTTTTCTTTTTATTTATCAAGACCCACTATGGCGGAGCCGACTATCTGACCATAACTGTTGAGCGTTTTTTTCATTTTGATCCCCTGCTGGCCCTGACCACCACCATTGGTGCCCGTCTGTTTTTCGCCGCGTTCTGGCTGTCAGTGGTAACACTGGTTTTTACCCTCATTTTTGGCCGGGTAGTTTGCGGTTGGATTTGTCCTTTTGGTGCCGTCCACCAATTTTTCTCCTTTCTTTTCAAGAAAACCCGCTGGCTGAAGCCAAAAAGAGATGATAGCCTGAGCCTGGCTCCAAAATACATAATTTTAATTGCTGTTATGATTGCTTCTTTTTTCGCGGTCAATCTGGTTGGTTATCTTGATCCATTGTCATTTCTCTACAGGTCGTTCGCTGTCTATTTCACACCTTTTCTGAATATGGCTTTTTCCGAGTCCGCCAGCCTGGCTTATAGTCTGGGCCTTGAATCTCTCGGCCAGACGATAGGGCAGGCTCTGGGCAATGTCGCCCTCAATAGCTTTTTTCAGAATGCTCTGGTCATTGGTCTGTTATTTTTCACGGCCATTGCCCTCAATGCCTGGAAAGAAAGATTCTGGTGTCGTTATCTTTGCCCGGCAGGGGCTCTACTCGGGTTATTTTCACGGTTCAATGTCTTCAAGTTAAAGATTGATCCTGAGAAATGCATCAACTGCCATCTCTGTTCAATTCAGTGCGAGACCAATGCCCGCCCCTTTCCGATCGGCGAGTGGCGGAGTTCAGAGTGCATTTATTGTGAAACCTGTGCGGCTATCTGCCCGACGGCAGCTATTACTTTCCCGCTGAAGTGGAAGGCGGAGAAGATCCAGGGAGTTAACCTGAGCCGGCGAAAACTCTTACTGACTTCTCTCACCACTCTTTTCATCGCTCCGATTTTTAAGATCACCCCCCACCGCCAGAGAGCTTATCCGGCTTTAATCAGACCGCCAGGTGCTCTGCCAGAGGAAAAATTTCTTGATAAGTGCATCAAATGCGGAGAGTGTATGAAGGTCTGTCCCACCAACGGTCTGCAACCGGCTCTGACTGAAGCCGGGCCGGAGGGACTCTGGACACCGGTGCTGGTGCCCCGGATTGGTTATTGTGAATATTACTGCTCACTCTGCAGCCAGGTCTGCCCGACAGGCGCCATCAAAGAATTAACCATAGAAGAAAAAACTACGGTCAAAATCGGCACCGCTTTTGTCAACAAAAACCGCTGTTTGCCTTACGCTCTGGGACAGCAGTGCATTGTCTGTGAAGAACACTGCCCGGTTTCACCTAAAGCCATTCAGCTGGTTAAAGTTGAAACCCTGACCCCAGAAGGGAAAATCGCCACCAATCTGGCTCCCTTTGTGAATGTCAATGATTGCATTGGCTGCGGCATCTGCGAGAATAAATGCGTCGTGGTAGATGAACCAGCAATAAGGGTTAGTAGCATAGGCGAGAAGAGGTCAGAGAAAAATCGTCTTCTCCTTCAAGTCAACACCCAGAACGATAGCCAGGAGTGAAGACAGTTAGACTGGCTGGTAAAAAATAGACCTCACCAGCCCGCAACTAACTGCCGCTTCTTTTTGGTCGATAGCTTGACCTTTAACCCTCGAATTTCTTCAAGAGAAGACAGGCGTTCGTTCCCCCAAAGCCAAAAGAATTAGTCAGGGCATAGATAACTTCGGCTGCTCGGGGCTTATTCGGTACATAATCCAGGTCACAATCCGGATCCGGAAACTCATAATTGATGGTCGGGGGTATAACCTGGCGCTCGATGGTCAGGGCAGTAATGCCTGCTTCAATGCCACCGGCCGCCCCCAGCAAATGCCCCGTCATCGATTTGGTGGAACTGACCGCAACTTTCTTAGCTCGGTCGCCGAAGACAGTCTTGATAGCCAGAGTTTCTACCCGGTCATTATAAGGAGTGGAGGTCCCATGGGCGTTGATATACTGGATATCGGCTGGCGAAATTCCTGCCTCATCTATAGCCAGCTTCATCACCCGGGCCGCTCCTTCACCATCAGGAGAAGGAGCCGTCACGTGGTAGGCATCACCATTGAGGCCATAGCCTGCCACTTCGGCATAAATTTTTGCCCCGCGGTCAAGAGCTGAGTTTAGTTCCTCCAGCAGGACAATACCGGCGCCTTCACTCATGACAAAGCCATCTCGCTGAGCATCGAAGGGTCGGCAGGCCTTTTCAGGCTCATCATTTCTTTCAGACAGAGCCTTCATGCTGCTGAAGCCGGCCAGGCTCAGGGGGGTAATGGGAGCTTCGGCTCCACCCGCAATCATCCGGTCTGCCAATCCGAACTGAATCATCCGGAATGATTCGCCAATAGCGTGAGCCCCAGTACTGCAGGCAGTAACGTTAGACATGTTCGGACCCCTGGCCTTATAGCGGATCGAAATATGAGCAGAAGCCTCATTGATAATAGTTTGAATTATGAAATAAGGCGAAACCCGGGAGGGCCCTTTTTCCAGTAAGACGCGGTGAGTATCCTCAATGGAACCCAGACCGCCAATGCCTGAACCGACGTAAACACCTGTATTTTCCCCTTCCAGTTTAGCCAGATCGATACCGGCATCCTTAATCGCCAGGTCAGCCGCTGCAATCGCATAGTGAACAAACAGGTCCATTTTCCTGGCTTCTTTCTTATCGATGAATTGTTGGACATCAAAATTGGACACCTCACCGGCGATCCGTACAGGGAAACCGGTAAGATCAAATCTGGTAACCGTCCGAATGCCGGAACGCCCGGCCAGCAGGGCTGCCCAGTTGGTCTCGATCCCGACGCCAAGCGGGGTGACCAGGCCAATGCCCGTAATAACCACTCGTCTCTTATGATTATAAAGCAGAGCCATAGGATTTTTGAAAATTAAACCTGAGACTGGTGGAGAGTAAGATCACTTACTCTTCTGGTGCTCGAGTATATAGTCTATAGCCTTACCAACCGTGGTCAGTTTCTCTGCCTCATCGTCAGGAATATCCAGCCCGAATTCATCTTCAAGAGCCATCACCAGTTCAACGGTATCAAGAGAATCAGCACCTAAATCCTGAGTGAAAGAAGCATTTTCCGTGATCTGTTCTTCGCTGACATTGAGTTTGTCAGCCACGATGGCTTTAACCTTTTTTAAAAGTTCTTCTCTGTCCATATTACCTCCTATATTTTAAGGCTTGTAAGATACGCATCACATATACAGACCGCCGTTGACGCTTATGACCTGCCCGGTTATATAAGCTGCCTCATCTGAACATAAAAATTTGACGGTCCTGGCTATTTCTTCAGGCAAACCGAATCGCTTCATCGGTATATTATCAAGGAAGGCTTTTTTGACTTCATCAGAAAGTTTCTCAGTCATGGCCGTAGCAATATATCCTGGGGCTACACAGTTGACAGTGATACCTCTGGCTGCTACTTCTCTGGCCAGAGACTTGGAAAAACCAATCAGTCCCGCCTTGGAAGCGGCATAGTTAGCCTGACCAGCATTTCCCATCAAACCAACCACTGAAGAAATGCTGACAATCCGGCCGCTTCTGGCTGCCACCATATGTTTAACCACTGAACGGCTAAAGTTAAAAGCACCTTTCAGGTTGACCCGAAGGACCAGATCCCAATCTTCTTCTTTCATCCGCAGCAGCAAAGAATCACGAGTGATGCCAGCGTTATTAATAAGATGATCTAGACGGCCGAGGTCTTTTTTTACTGACTCGACCACTCCTTCTACCTGCTGCCCGTCTGTTACATCCGCTACAAACGTCAGAGCCTTTATTCCATCGGCTGCAAAACGTCCGGCCACTTCCTCCAGCTTTTCTTTCTGGATATCAACCAGGACAACTGTTGAGCCGGCCTGCCCCAGCTCGCGGGCAATGGCTTCTCCGATTCCCTGCGAAGCACCCGTGACTATGGATACCTTCTGGTTAAAAATCATGGTCTGACCTCTCCTTGAAGAACTGTATAGTGGGTCAGTTCTTCCTTGATTCTGTCCTGTAGTTTTTCCAGCACAATTTCTTTTCCGATACGAATGGCATTTTTAACTGCTTTTTGATTGGAACGTCCGTGCCCGATAATGCAGATACCGTTAACACCCAGCAGGTGGGCACCGCCATACTCTGAATAGTCTATCTTTTTATAAATTTTTTTCAAATGATGTTTGAGAAGCAGAAAACCGATCCTGGCCCAAACATTTTTAGTCACCTCGTGACGGGCCAGGGTCAGCATCATCTCGACCACTCCCTCTGAGACTTTCAGGGCCACATTGCCGGTGAAGCCATCGCTGACGATGATATCAGCCAGGCCGGAATAAATATCCTTGCCCTCAACATTGCCTATAAAATTAAGCCCTGAAGCCTGCAGCCGCTCATAAGTTTTAAGAGTCAGCTCGTTGCCTTTGGTTTTCTCCTCACCAATACTCATTAAAGCTATACTGGGGTTTTTCCGATCGAGAGTGGTTTCCATAAAAACCTTGCCCATAATAGCAAACTGGAGAAGATGCTGGGGCTGGCAGTTGGCGCTGGCTCCGACATCAATCAAAAGAGAAACACCTTTCAGGGTCGGGACCAGGAGTGCCAGACCAGGCTTTTCTATTCCCTCGAGACTGCCCAGGACTTTTTTGGAGATATAGGTGACAGCCGCTGTATTACCCATAGAAACAAAGGCCTGAGCTTCACCTTGCCTGACTAGCTTGGCCCCTACAAAAACAGAGGATTTTTCTTTTCGGCGAAGTGACATCACCCCGTCGCCCATGTTGATCGCCTCAGGAGCATCAAGCAGAGAAACGTTATCCCCATGGTAATCCAGCCGGTTTAATTCTTTTCTGACCGCCTTTTCTGCTCCGACCAGGATAATCTGGAGTCCAAATTCTTCAGCTGCAGCCACCGCTCCGGCTACTACCTCCCGCGGAGCAAAATCACCGCCCATCGCATCAACTGCGATTTTCATGGTGGCTACTCGCCTACTTTTCTGTACCTTCGATTACCTGGCGGCTCTTGTAATAGCCGCATTCCGGACAGGCACGATGGGGGAGCTTTGGACTACCACAGTTAGGACAGAGCGAAAAAGAAGGCAGAGTCAGATGGTCGTGAGACCTTCTCTTGGCTTTTCTTGTAACTGAATGTCTGCGTTTTGGATTTGGCATTTATCTTTTATCTCTTAAAAAAGATTTTAATTTCTCAAGTCTGGGGTCAGAGGCATTTACCTGGCAGCCGCACTGTCCATCCTGGACTAACTGGCCACAAATCGGACAGAGGCCTTCACACTCTTCAGAGCAAAGAGGACGAAGCGGAATGCTCAGATTAAGTTGCTCCAGCACGATCTCCCGGAGGTCAAGCTGCTGATGGTAATAAAAGAACCTATCCATATCTTCTTCATCCAGTTCCTCTTTTTGCTCATCCAGCTCTTCTGGCAGGTAGGCCAGATCAAAGACAGCTTCGACACCATATTCAAAAGGCCGCAGGCAGCGGCTGCAAATAAAACTAAGCCTGGTGGTTAATTTACCTTTGACCAGCACCTCGCTTCCCACTCTTTTAACTGATAGGATAGAATGAACTGGCTCAAGGAAAGCAGCTTCCTCTTCTACCAGGTCAAGGCTGCCAAAATCAAACTCCTGGTCAATGTCCAATCCCTCCCGCGGGATATCATTGACATCAATCAACATTAAATTGTCCTCTTCATGCATTTTTATTACTATATTTACCAGCCCTTACCGGCCTCTAACCTTTTTATGTCAAATTATTATACCAGCTTGACCCCTCTTGTCAATTAAAACCAGAAGGGCCAGGCCAGGTTGAACTTGCAGCGGGCGGTGCATTGAGTATAATCAATTAGAGGGACATCCCCGATGGAAGGCTACAATACAGCTATCGAATACAGAGGAGTCAAATTAATGGTTCAGACTCAGGATAAAGGTCCTGACTTTAATTATGTAGAATCCCTAGTTTATCTGGCCGGAAGGGTAATTTCCACCAAAAGAAGGGCTTATACCCAGCATCTGCATGAGCCAAATCTGGCAGCAATTATCAGGCAAAATCTGGAGGATCTGCATACCGAAGTTATTGATGAAATAGTCGAAGGGAAATACGATAACCTGATCTCATGACCGCCAGTCTGCTTTTTTTAATCGATGGTAACTCAGTTCTTTACCGTTCTTACTATGCGATTCGCCAGTTGTCCAATTCGGCTGGCTTCCCCACCAATGCCATCTATGGTTTTATCAATACACTCAATAAGATTATAGAAGAGGAGAAGCCCCAATATTTAGGGGTAGTTTTCGACACCGGTCGCCCGACCATCAGACATCAAACTTATAAGGAGTATAAAGCCGGGCGGAAGCCCATGCCGGAGGACCTGACTGTTCAGGTGCCTGTTTTAAAACAGGTTTTGCAGGCTCTTCGGATTCCTGTCTTTGAATATGAAAACTATGAAGCCGATGATGTCCTGGCCACACTGGCCCGTCAAGCGGCCGAACACAAGCAACCGGTAGTGGTGGTCACTTCTGATAAAGATCTCCTGCAGATCATTGGACCCTGGGTAGCTATTTTCAATCCGGCCAAAGACATATATATCATTGATTCCGATATCGCCCCTGACTTTCTGGCTGAACTAAAAGGCAAGAAGTTAATAAATGTTGAGGATTATTTCGGGGTTAAGGCGGAAGAGGTAGGCGATCTGCTGGCTCTCTGGGGAGACGCTTCTGACGGCATTCCTGGCGTCCCTGGCATAGGGGAAAAAACTGCCAGGAATCTCATCCAGCAATATGGCCACCTCGATCATCTCCTTGAACATCTCAATGAAATCAAAAATCCCCGTATAAGGGACAGCCTTAAAAATAACCTGGAAGCTTTAGAGCTCAGCCGGAAGCTGGTTCAGGTCGAAGATAAACTACCGCTCGACTTTGACCTCGACCAGCTGCGCCTGTCCGAGCCAGACTATGACCTTCTTCTTAAACTTTACAAACAGCTTGATTTTACCACTCTTATACCCCGCTACCTCAAAAACGCCGACTCCGGACAGAAAAAATTTATTACGGTCTTGACTGAAGACCAGTTCAAAAATCTGCTGGATTCACTTCGCCAGGCAGAGCTCATAGCCCTGGATACCGAAACTACCAGTCTATCTCCGACCAGAGCCAGGTTAGTCGGATTATCTCTGGCCATGAGGTCCGGTGAAGCCTATTACCTTCCTTTGAGGCATAGTTATCCCGGCGCCCCCCAGCAGTTGAAGATTGATTATGTCCTGTCGAACTTAAAACCTATTCTGGAGAATGAAAACATCAAAAAAGCTGGACAGAATATCAAATATGACTACATCGTCCTCAAAAGAGAAGGTATTGAGCTGAAGGGAATTCACTTCGACTCTATGGTTCTATCCTATCTTCTGGAACCAAACTGGGGAAAACATAGTCTGGACCGACTGGCTGTCCATTATTTACAGGAAGCCAAAGTATCATTTGAAAGCCTGGTGGGGAAAGGTAAAAAACAGCTGACCATTGACCGGGTGCCTGTAGAAAAGGTAACTGAATATGCCGGTCAGGATGCTCATCTGGCCCTGCGTCTCAGCCAGGTCCTGTGGTCAGAAGTTCAATCGCGCCATCTGGATCGTCTTTATGAGGAAATGGAAAAACCATTAATAGAAGTTCTGGCCGCCATGGAGCTGTGGGGGGTCAAACTTGATCTTGACTTATTAACAACTTTATCGGCTGAACTTGACCTGAGATTGAAAAAACTTGAAAAGCAGATTTACGAAATGGCCGGGCAAGAATTTAATATCAATTCACCTGGTCAATTGAGTCAGATACTCTTTTATAAACTCAACCTGCCAGCTTCCAAAAAAACCAGGATAAACAAAGGCCTGTCGACTGCTACTGACATTCTGGAGGAACTGGCCCCACTCAATCCGCTGGCCGGGGCTGTTCTCGAATACCGACAGTTAGCCAAACTTAAATCAACTTATACTGATTCTCTAATCAAGCTGGTTAATCCGGAGACAGGCCGGGTCCATACTTCCTACAATCAAACAATTACCGCTACTGGCCGGTTATCTTCTTCTGACCCCAATCTTCAGAATATACCGGCGCGCGGTGAGATGGGCAAAAAGGTCAGGCAGGCCTTTATTCCTGAGCCTGGGCACGAGCTTCTCTCGGCTGATTATTCGCAAATAGAGCTAAGGCTGCTGGCTCATCTTGCCGGAGACCCACTGCTCAGGCAGATCTTCCTGGAAGACCGTGATATCCATATGGAAACTGCCCGGCGGGTCTTTGGCGAAGCAGTTGAACTTTTCCCGGAAGAAATGAGAAGACGGGCAAAAATAATTAATTTCAGTATTATCTACGGCACATCGGCCTTTTCTCTGGCCAAAGAACTTCAAACATCCACCGCTGAAGCCCAGAGGTTTATAGATCGCTATTTCCACGAGCACCAGGCGGTCAAAGAATATCTGGAGAAAGCGGTCAATCTGGCCAGGGAAAGGGGCTATGCCGAAACAATTTTTGGCCGCATAAGGCAAATTCCCGAACTGAAAAGCAAAGATAATAACACTTATCAGGCTGGCCGGCGGATGGCTCTCAATACTCCTATTCAGGGCTCTGCCGCCGACATTATCAAGCTGGCCATGGTGAATATTTACCGCCAGCTAAAATCAGCCGGGCTGAAAACTAAAATGATTCTACAGGTACACGACGAATTAGTGTTTGAAGTTCCACGGGAAGAAAAAGAAAGCATTGAAAAGCTGGTAAAAGATAGAATGGAAAATGTCTGTACGCTGAGCGTGCCCCTAAAAGTCCATTTAGCCTGGGGACAGAACTGGGCAGAAGCCAAATAAAAAATAGCGCCCGGCCGCTGTTTGCCCGGAAAGAACAAGTTCAAACCAGCGATTTCTGGTAGACACGAAAGATCTTGTAAACAACGCCTCCCATTCTTTCCATCTCTGCCCGGACTTTAACATTGGCTTCCATTTCATGGTGGGTATCAATAATTTCAAAACCAGCTTTCTGGGCTGAGGCGATCATGGCCATACCCATCAGGGCATCCAGTCCCATGCCTCTGTAATCCTTTTTTATAGCTCCCAGCAGCAGGTCAAGTTGCCTGGTCCGGGATCCGGCCCTCAGAATATGGATAAAACCGAAAGGGAAAAGCCGGCCACGCGCCTTTTTGATGCCGGCCGTTAGGTCAGGGATCCCGATGATAAAAGCCACCACCTGACCATCTTTCAATACCCCTTTGACCAGTCTTGGATCAAGGATCGGCAAATATTTTTTAGCCAGAGCATCCATTTCTTTTTCATCTAGAGGAGCGTAGCCGTAAATATTGCTTTCTATGTAGGTTTCATTCATCAGCGATAGAATTGGCCTGACCCAGGGTTTGATCTCACGGCGGTTTTTGAACTCCAGCAATTCAAAATTGCCTTTTTTCATGATCCGTTCTGAAATCCGGCGGTAGATCTCGGGAATCTCATCAGGCACTTGAATCTTATAGACAAAATAGTCCATATCTTTGGTATAGCCTTCTCGTTCGACCATGGGGGGAAGCCAGGGAAAATTATGATAGGTGGCAATTGTTGCCCGGTATTCAAAACCTTTAATCAAAAAACCCTCAGGATCCTGGTCTGAGAACCCATATGGTCCAATGATCCTGGTCATGCCTTTTTCTTTGGCCCAGTCCTCGACTCTGGATAGCAAAGCATGGACGATAGCCTGATCTTCAATCGACTCAAGATAACCGAAGCGGGCTGTGGATTCGCCCCGAACCTCATTATAGCGGCGATTGATAATGCCCATTACCCGACCGACCAGATGGCCATTCTGTTCAGCCAGCAGCATGATCGTATCGGAATAGTTAAAAGCGTTGTTCTTTTTCGGATTGAAATAATTCCATTCGTCCATATAAATCGGATGAACCCAGTTTCTGTGGTTTCGATGGAGCTTTTCAGGCAGATAGATAAATGATCGCAATTGCTTTTTGTTTTTGACTTCTATCAGATTAGTGGCCATTGGGTTACCTCGCCCTGGCTGACCATTTCTCTTTTTCCCTGGCCAGCGGGAGACATTATAGTTCTTTTTTACCCTGTGGAAAACCTTTTAATTTTTTGTTAAAACCATGTGATATTAATGTAATTTTTCTGTGGGAAATCTTGACAATTCCTTTCCCCTTTTAATATACTCACTTTCTCATGAAAGTCGAGACCATAACCCAACTAATCATTTTTATTCCTCTTTTAGGTTCGCTGCTGGTCCCTCTGGCTGGGGCGATCTCACCGAAATTAAGATCGTTCTGGTCGGTCTTATTAGGTGGTATTACAGCCTTTCTACCCCTGACCCTGATCGGTCAAGCTTTGAAGGGTGGTGAGATTCTCTGGAGCCAGAGGCTGGCGCTGGGATTGGATTTCATCTTAATTATTGACCCCCTGTCGATCTTCATGTCAATTGTCTCCTCTTTTATCGGCTTCCTGATCATTATCTACTCGCTCGGCTACATCCATCACGAAGAACATCAGAATGAGTACTATCTGATGGTCGTCCTGTTTATCGGCTCGATGATGGGGCTGGTGTTCTCTGGCAGTCTGGTTTTTATTTATCTTTTCTGGGAGATAATTGCCATTGCCTGCTGGCGGTTAATCGGCTTCTACCGTCAAAAAGATTATGTTCTGAAAGCTGATAAGGCTTTCTTGATGACCTTTGGCGGGGCGGTGGTCATGCTGCTGGGTTTTATTCTTATCTATACCCAGACAGGGACATTCGATCTGACCGCTATGAGGGGAGTGGCCATTCCAGGCTCAGCTGTTCTGTTGATTCTGTTTGGCCTTTTTTCCAAATCAGCTACAGTCCCCCTTCATACCTGGCTGCCTGATGCTGGCGTCGCCCCGACGACAGTGACCGCCTTGCTCCATGCGGCCGTCCTGGTCAAAATCGGGGTTTATGCCTATGCCCGGCTTTTTTTGTATACCTTTAAAATTCCAGCAGCTTGGCAGCAAGCAGTTATTATTCTGGCTGTGGTTTCCAGTTTGATAGCAGCTGGTGGCGCAGCTGTCGAAAATGATATAAAAAGAATTCTGGCTTATTCCACCATAAGCCAGATTGGCTATATCTTCCTCGGCTTAAGTGTCGCCAATCCGACTGCGGTCTCAGGAAGTCTGTTATATATTCTGATGCATGGCCTGGCCAAAGCTGGGCTCTTCCTCTGCGCTGGCATCGTTATCCACTCAAGCAATAAAAGGGACATAAGAGAGATGGGCGGTCTGATCAAGACTATGCCTATTACTGCCATATCCTTTTTAATATGCGCCTTTTCTGTTATCGGGTTACCACCACTGGGCGGGTTCTTTTCCAAACTTCTAGTCATCATGGGTACCATTCAAGCTAACCAGATCTGGATTGCCGCTTTGGCCCTCTTTACCGCCATCCTGACCATGTATTATTTGATGAGGGTTTTTTCACTGGTTTTTCTTGGCGAACTTAAAGTGGCTGCCCCGGAAAAGACGCCTTCGATGGTCGGGGTGGTAACCGTGTTAGCCTTATTTTCAGTTCTGGCTGGCTTTTTCGTTTCCTATCCAATGAAGCTGGTCCAGCTGGCAACAACTCACATTACGTGGTGGCTAAGATGATGGCAACAACTTTACTGTGGCCAATTATTTTCCCGGCTGTTATGGCTCTGATTCTTTTCCTTCTTCCCTCCCGGATAAAGTTAATTCGGGAAGTTCTGGCTGTTTTAAGTTCAATTGTAATACTTTATTTAGGCTTCTCTTTGTTCTCGCTCAAGAACCTGACCCTGAATGTTGACTGGCTCGGGATGGGGATTAATTTTGACTTCCGATTGTACCAGTTTTCCGCTTTCATTTTGCTGGCTCTAGCTGGATTCCTGTTTTTGATTACGCTTTATTCGACTATTAAGATGAAGGATCATCCCCGGATCCGTGAGTATTATGCCTATATCTTCTTAGCGGCAGCTTTTTCCAATGGAGCTGTCCTGTCCAATAATTTCATTGTCCTTATCTTTTTCTGGGAGGCACTGCTGATCACGACTTATGCCCTGATCACTCTGGGCCTGAAGCCAACCTCTCACCGGACAGCGGTCAAATCTCTGATTATTGGTGGCCTGTGTGATTTTTCCATGATCATGGGCATCGGCTTAGTCTGGGCTTCGAGTGGTACTCTGACCATGGACGCGGTTCATCTCGAACCTCAAGGACTGGCCGCTGCCGCCTTCATTTTGATGATGATCGGAGCAATTGGTAAAGCCGGGGCGATGCCTTTTCATACCTGGATCCCTGATGCTGCTCTCGATGCCCCAGTTACTTTTATGGCTTTTATGCCGGCTTCTTTTGAAAAACTCCTGGGCATTTATCTTCTGGCCAGGATAAGCCTGGATTTCTTTGAACTTAAGGCCGGCAGTGCGATGGCGATGGTTTTGCTTATCGTTGGAGCCGCGACCATTGTTCTGGCCGTTTTTATGGCACTTATTCAAAAAGATTTAAAAAAACTATTGTCTTTCCATGCCATCAGCCAGGTCGGCTATATGATTCTTGGTATTGGTACGGCCATCCCGATCGGAATCGCTGGCGGTATCTTCCATATGATCAATCACGCTATGTATAAGACCGGCCTTTTCCTGAGTGCCGGCTCAGTTGAACACCGGACAGGCACAACTGAGCTGAAGAAACTCGGCGGGCTGGCCAGGGAGATGCCCTGGACGGCCTTTGGCTTCAGTATCTGCGCCCTGGCCATCTCAGGAGTCTGGCCTTTGAATGGCTTTGTTTCCAAAGAAATGGTTTTCCACGGGGCACTCGAGACCGGCTATCCCATCTTTGCCATAGCTGCCTGGGTGGGAGCCATTTTTACTTTTGCTTCCTTTCTTAAAGCCGGGCACTCGGTTTTCTTCGGGCCCCGGTCAACTGAGGTGCCTAAAACCAGAGACAGCCAGTGGCCCATTGTTTTGCCTATCTTAATCCTGGCCATCTTATGCGTCACTTTTGGTGTCTATAACCAGCTGCCACTGAAGAATTTTATCCAGCCGATACTGGCCGGGCGAGCCGAGCCAGGTGAACACCTTGATTTTACGGCTGGGGCTCTTAACCTGTTTACCCCGGTGGCGGGCGTTTCAATGCTGTGCTTGCTCATTGCCCTGGGTCTCCATTTTTATGGCTGGAAACGCGGCGGTAAAAAGGCTTATCTGGCTTCTGAGCCGATTCACCACCTGCCAGTCCTGAAACAGCTTTATGACCTGTCTGAAGCCAGATTCTTTGATATTTATGAACAGGGCATAAAGTTTCTGGTCTGGTTATCCAGAGTATTGTTTAAGTTCATTGATCGACCGATCGATTTCATTTACGAAAAAGTGGTGGTCAGCATCGGACGTTTCTTTACAGGACTTTTCCAGAAGGCTCATAATGGCCAGTATGCCAATTATTTAGCCTGGACTATTGGTGGGTTGATAGTCGTCCTCTGGGTTATGCTTAAGTTATTACAATAGAGGAGGAGCAGTGGTATTCTCATTTATTTTCCTACCCTTGGTGATAGCTGCCTGTCTGCCTCTTATTGGCAAAATATCTAAAAAATTAATCCCGGATGTTTTAACCAATGCTACCCTGGCCTTTCTGTTGATAAATTCCATTTTGCTCATCAAACCGATTTTCTCCCGTGGTTCACTCCTCCAGAACATCAACTGGTTTGGTGAAAATGTCAATCTGCAAATCGCTCTCGATGGCTTTAATCTGTTTATGTTATTTACCATTTCTCTGGTCAGTCTGTGCATTACGTTGTTCTCGATAGATTATCTCAAGCATTACGGTCACCAGGCTAATTTCTATGCTTTGCTGCTGGTCATGGTGGCCGGCATGAACGGTCTGGTGCTTGTACCTGATCTGTTTTCTATTTATCTTTTTCTGGAAGTAGCGGCGGTCGCCTCCTACGCTCTGGTAGCGTTTGGACTCGGGCCAGAAGAACTGGAGGCATCATTCAAATATCTGATGTTATCGGTTGTAGCTTCGGCTTTTGTTCTGCTGAGCATTACTGTTATTTTTGGCCTGACCGGAAGCCTGAGTTTTCAGGCAGTCGCCCGTGGGCTGCAGGATCTTAATGGCGGCCTGGTTCTCGGCGTCTGTCTGGCCTTTTTTATCATGGGCTTTGGACTGAAAGCTGCCCTGGTGCCATTTCATGCCTGGCTACCTGATGCTCATCCTTCGGCCCCGGCTCCGATTTCAGCCATGCTGTCCGGCCTGCTGATTAAAGTCTCCGGAGTTTACGCTCTGTTCAGAATCGTCTACAGTGTAATTGGTATGACGCCAGCCCTTTCTAAAGTGCTGATGGCCATGGGAGCCATCTCCATTGTGGTGGCAGCTCTGCTGGCTCTCGGCCAGGCTGACATCAAGAGAATGCTGGCTTATTCTTCTATCAGCCAGGTGGGCTATATAATTCTGGCTCTGGCTATCGGGACTCCGCTGGGCATTGCCGGTGGCTTATTTCACCTGTTTAATCATGCTGTGGCTAAAGGGTTGCTGTTCTTGAATTCTGGCTCTATCCAGCACATAACCGGGACAAGAAATCTTAACGAGCTGGGCGGGCTGGGTAAAAAAGTGCCACTAACTGCTGGCACCAATTTAGTTGGAGCCCTCTCCATTGCCGGGGTGCCACCTCTGGCGGGATTCTGGAGCAAGCTCATCATTATTATTGCCCTGGTTCAGGCCGATCACTTCGGTTATGCTCTGGTGGCGATCCTGGCCAGCATTTTAACTCTCTGGTATTATCTTTTGATTCAGAGGAAAGCCTTTTTTGGCCCTCTTAATGACAGATGGCAACACATCAAGGAAGCTCCCTTCTGGATGAGCGCCGCCAATGTTATCCTGGCTTTGCTCTGCCTGCTGGTCGGCATTTTCTTCAGTCCGATATTCAAGACCTGGATTGCTCCGGCCGCTGATGCTCTGGCCAGGGGTGTCCAGCAGGTTTTGATGTGGGGAATTTAAAATGATAATTCAAATTTTATTATTGTCCGGACTGGTTCTCTTCTCGATCCTGGCCATTCTGTTAAAGGACCTCCTTAAAGCGGCCCTATCTCTGGCTGTAGCCAGCTTATTTCTGGGGATTATATTTTTCCGGTTAGGCGCATCGTATGCTGGCGTTTTTGAGATTTCAGTCGTGGCCGGTCTTATTACCGTTCTATTTGCTCTGACCGTAGCCCTAACCAGAAAAGATAGCGAAGTGCAGGAAGCCAGATTGACCAGACTGGTGTTCCCGCTGTTTTTTGTCATTTTCCTGATCATTGATGGTTTGGTAATGAGAAGCCTTCTCCAACAGGTGCCAGCTCTGCCTGCTGGGCCCGAGACCGGAACGTTTGGCGATGTGCTGTGGAAGGCCAGAACCTTTGATCTGGTGGCCCAGCTGGGAGTAATTCTGGCTGGCGTCCTGGCGGTCCTGGCTCTGTTTAGAAAAAAGGAAGAAGACAAAGATGAGTAATCTATGGTTTTTATACCTTTTCTTTTCAGCTTTGCTGATTTTTACCGGCATTTATTGTCTTTTAACCATGCGGAATTTAATCAAACTATTTATCGCTGTTGAAGTTATTAGCAAAGGGGTGAGTCTGGTCATAATTGCTACTGGTGCTGTCAAGAACTCGATTCTTCTCGCCCAGAGTCTGGCTATTACTTATATCGTGGTCGAAGTCAGTCTGGTGGCCACTGCTCTGGCCTTGATTATAAATATATATAAAAAGAATAAGAGTCTGGATGTCAGGTCTCTATCTAAATTAAAGGGATGATCATGGAAGGCTTAGCTTTTTTAATATCACCACCAATCGCTTTTATCTTTTTCCTGGCTGTGGCTTATTTACTATATGCGGCTGGTAATGCCATGGCTCCTAAGCTCAATCCAACCGGGGGTAAGCTCACCACCTACGCCTGCGGAGAAGATCTGCCCGGGATGAAAGTTCAGTTTGGCTTCAGATTGTTTTATGTTTTTGCTCTGTTTTTTACCATTATGCACGTGGCGGTGCTGGTAGTAGCCACCATTCCAACCGGTAAAATAGCGCTGTTAGCCATCATTTACCTGGCTTTTATCTTTCTGGCCATCCTGGCTCTCATTTCAAGGAGTTGACATGCTGCAAAAATTGACTCAATGGTCACGCTTGAAATCTCCCTGGATACTCCATCTAAATACTGGTGCCTGCAATGCCTGTGATATCGAAGTGGTAGCGGCGCTGACCCCGCGTTTTGACGTCGAGCGCTTCGGGATTCTGCTCGAAGGAACGCCCAGGCATGCTGATGTGATTATCTGCACCGGACCGGCTACCAGACAGATGAAAGACCGATTGACCAGGGTCTATGAACAAACACCTGATCCGAAGTTTGTGATGGCGGTTGGGGCCTGCGCCATGTCAGGCTGTGTTTACCGCGGGGCTTATAATATCATTGGCGGTATTGATCAGCTGATTCCTGTCGATGTTTATGTCCCGGGCTGTCCTATCAGACCGGATGCTCTGATCGAAGGTGTGGTGAAGCTCTTAAATAAAATAAAACAAGGAACAAAATGAGGCTGAGATGAACGACCAGGTTTTAATCGATAAAATCAACGAAGGGTTAAAAGATAAAGTTGTGGCTATCACCAACCCGGCGCCGCGGCGCCTCTTCTTGCAGGTGACTGCCGACAACCTGCTGCCAGTGGTCGGGTGGTTAAAGCACGAATTAGGAATTACCCATTTGTCCACCATCAGCGGGCTGGATCTGGGACAGTCCTTCGAACTTCTCTACCACTTTGCTAATAATTGTTGCGCTTTAACCCTGCGCACAGAGATTCCACGTGAACAACCTGTATTAACTTCTATCTGTGAAATTATTCCTGGAGCAATTCTATACGAGAGGGAATTGCAGGATATGTTCGGGATAACTGTTCAGAATATTCCTGACGGCCGTCCGCTGCTTTTGCCCGATGATTGGCCGGCCGGAAATTATCCCCTGCGCAAGGACTGGAAATATGAGCGTCCGCCAGAAGTCATCCCAGGAGGCAAATCATGAGTTTTCAAATACCTATAGGCCCGCAGCATCCAGCCCTGAAAGAGCCAGTTGGCGTCAGGGTAACAGTGGATGGAGAAATCATTCGCGAGGCAGATCTGAGGCTGGGCTACAACCATCGTGGGGTAGAAAAGCTGGCTGAACAAAAGACCTGGACACAGAATATTTATTTAATGGAAAGAATCTGCGGGATTTGTTCTCACTCCCATGCTACCTGCTATGTTCAGGGCGTGGAAAAATTAATGGAGATCGAGCCGCCCAAACGCGGGCTCTACATCAGGATTCTGGTCTCGGAGCTGGAAAGGGTTCACAGTCATCTGCTCTGGCTGGGAGTAGCCGGGCACGAAGCAGGTTTTGACAGCTTTTTTATGTATGTCTGGCGCGACCGCGAAATCGTTATGGATATCCTGGAAACTATTTCTGGTAATCGTGTCCATTACGCCATTAATGCCATCGGTGGAGTTCGCCGGGATCTGGATGAGCTTCAGATCAAGCATATTCTGGACTCCCTGGAAGTCCTGCGGCAACGAAGCGCCTATTATGAGAAGCTGGGAACGACCGAACCGAGCTTTGTGGCCAGATTAGCTGGCGTCGGTTATCTCTCCAGAGAAGATGCTATCGAACTCTGTGCTGTTGGCCCCACTCTCCGGGCTTCTGGTGTGCCGATGGATGTGCGCAAAGATGATCCCTATGCTGTTTATGATGAGGTCCCCTTTGAGGTCTGCACAGCCGATTCCTGTGACGTACTGGGCCGGACGGTGGTCAGGATCAAAGAACTTCTGCAGAGCTATAATATCATCGAATTTCTATTAAAAAACCTGCCTGCTGGACCTATCTCTGTTCGAGCTCCACGTCGGGCCAAGCCCAATGAGGTCGTCAGCCGCTATGAAGCACCGCGCGGAGAAAATATTCACTATATTAAAAGCAATGGTAGCGACAAGCCAGAAAGGCTAAAAGTTAGAGCTCCTACGCTGGCTAATTACGCAGCCACCATTAAAATGCTAAAAAACGGCTTTATTGCCGATGTGCCATTGATCTTCGCCGCTATCGATCCCTGTATTTGCTGCGCAGAACGATCAGTGGCGATCGTTGACGCCAGGACAGCGCAGGAAAGAATTGTCACGATGTCCAGTTTGAGAGAATTAAGTCTCAAAACGGCAAAACACCAAGCCAGAAAGAGGGAAGCAGAATGGCCACTCTGAAGACTCTTGCCTATCTAATACTTTACCCGGGGCTTCTCTTCATCTTTTTTTATTCAACTTTTGCCGAATGGTATGACCGCAAGCTTTATGCCAGACTGCAGAACCGAATGGGGCCAACCCATACGGGCCGGGCTGGAGTCCTTCAGCCAATCGCCGATTTTATAAAACTGATGTCAAAAGAGGATATAGTGCCAGAAAGAGCTGACCGGGGGATGTTCAGAGCTTTACCTGCCTTTGGGCTGGCCATTGTCTCCGCCGGCATGCTGCTCCTGCCTGTCTGGAACTATAGCCTCAGTAACCCTTCAGCCACTTCTTTCAGTGGCGATATCGTCGTCTTGCTTTATATCCTGAGTCTGCCTACTTTTATCTTTTTCTTAGCTGGCTGGTCGTCAACCAATTTATTTTCAACAGTCGGCGCGACGAGGGTGCTGACCATGTTGTTTGGTTATGAAGTGCCGCTCTTCCTGACCGTTCTGACGCCGGCTGTTCTGGCTAATTCCTGGCGGCTGGCTGAAATTGCTGCCTTCTACCGCCATCATCCCTGGCTGGCTCTGCTGAATATCCCGGCTTTCCTCATCGCCCTCATTTGCGTTCAGGCTAAACTGGAAAGGACGCCGTTTGATATCCCGCATGCTGAAACAGAAATCGTGGGTGGCACCTTTACTGAATATTCCGGTAAGAAACTGGCTTTGTTCCGCTTAATGATGGATGTGGAGCTGGTAGTGGCAGCGGGATTGCTGGCAACTGTTTTCCTGGGCGGGTTTCCTGGCGGTCTGTTACCCGGACTGATTAACTTTATCATCAAGACTCTATTGGTCATTTTCCTCTTATGTCTCCTGAGAGCTACAACTTCTCGCATCAGAGTTGATCAGGTCATAAGTCTTTCGTGGAGATATTTAGCCCCGCTGGCTGTCATTCAACTTCTGGTTATAATTCTCATAAAGGGGTTAATCTCATGAAGTTAGGTGTATTTATCCCTGAACTCCTGCGGCATCTATTCAAGAAGCCGGCGACAGTCGATTATCCCTTCCAGAAACTGGCAGTTCCCCCGGATTTCAGGGGCTCACCCTATTTGCAGCCAGAGATCTGTATTGCCTGTCGGGCTTGCGAGCGTGATTGCCCGGCTGAAGCGATTGAGATTACTGTCACCAATGAAGCCGAGAAAAAGTTTAATATGGTTATTCACAATGACCGGTGTATTCATTGTGCCCAGTGTGTGGACTCCTGTCCGACTGACGCCATGCAGATGGATAACCTCTTTGAAATTTCTGATTATAATCGGCAAGATATGAAGAAACGCTGGGATTTTGTCCGGGCAGTAGTCAAGCCCAAAGCTGAGACAAAGAGTTAATTCTGAGTCGTCTGAGTTGATTTTTTCCATTCCTTTATATAAATTTTCATTAATCTTGATCTTCAGGCCGGGGGCAGTTAACCTGGAATGAGAGAAAGATGGCAATGTTTCTTGCAGGCTGAATTAAAAGGGGCTAAGAAAGTAGTCATCCTGGGGACAGGTAATGCCCTCAAAGGAGATGATGCGGTTGGTCTGCTGGTAGCCAGCCTGCTGGACAGCCATTTAAGCCGTTTCCAGAAGAAAACTATCAAAGTACTACGCGCTTATGAAATGATCGAGCTCTATCTAAAAATAATCAAAAATATTAGACCTACCCACATCATTATTGTTGATGCTATGAATATGAAGAGAAGACCGGGGAGTATCAAGGTCAGCCAGGTTAAGGTCAGGCCTCAAGCAGGCAAACATTTAGAGGATGAGGTCAGTGACTTTCTGGAAAAATTAGCATCAGTCTCAACCGCCAAAATTTATCTGGTCAGTATCCAGCCAGCTAATCTGGAATTCGGCCATCCCATAACCCAGAGAACACGATTAGCAGCTAGAAAAATTGTGGAAAGTATCGACGCTCTCTTTCCCCGAAAGCCAGAGCAAGCTCAAAAAAAATCAGATCCCTTTTGATCAAATTTTCATAGGCATTAAAACATACAGATATACACCCTTCTCTTCAGGCTCAGGTTTCATTAAAACGGCGCTATTTTCGTCTTTGATTTCCAGGCAGACCTGGGGCGCACTGAAAGTAGTCAGGAAATCAAGCAAATATTGAGAATTAAACCCGATTTCCAGCTCTTCACCCTGATAATCGACCAGCAGCCTGTCTCTGGCCTCTCCCATTTCCGGATTAGAAGAAAAAAGCCGCAATTCGCCCGGTTTTATTTCCAGTTTAATGCCTCTCGACCTGTCTGCTGCCAGAACCGACACTCTTTTGATAGCCGAAACCAATTCTTCCCGGTTTACCAGCAGTAAATTGGGATTATTCTTAGGTATAACAGCCTGATAATTCGGGAACTTACTCTCTATTATTCTCGACATTAAAACCCGATTACCAACTCTAAAAAATAAACTATTGTCATCAAAATCAAAGTCGATTTTGCTATTTTCAAATTTTTTTAGCTCGTTGAGTGTTTTTTTCGAGACAATCTGATTAATTTCCTTATCGACCTGTAAGTCATCAATTTCTCTTTTAGTATAAGCCAAGCGGTGACCATCAGTACTAACCAGCTCCAGCTGTTTATTTTTAATCGATAGCAGGGCACCGCTGAGATAATATCTTTGCTCTTGAGTGATAGCATAAAAAACGCAATCAATCATTTCCTTAAAGTCATTCAGTGGAAAAGATAGATGATTATCAAAAGGACATTCCTGAATGGAGGGGAAATCTTCCTCTGGAGCCGCTACAATTTTGATTTCACTTTCTCCGCTCTTGACCAGCATATAATCATCTTTTTTGAAAAAATCTATTGGCCGATCTTCAGGTAGCAGACGAATAAAATCGAACAACCTCTTCCCATTGACCGCCGCCTGCCCTTCTTCTTTTATTTCAGCCTCAAAAATAGATTTCATACCAACTTCCAGGTCAGTTGCCATAATTTCTACCTTTTCTCCCCTGGCAGTGAGCAATACATTGGACAGAATCGGCATGGTAGTTCTTTTTTCCACAATACCCTGGAGAAGAGCTAACTCATTAATAACATTTGCTTTACTGGCTGAAAATTTCATCTTTTCCACCTTTCATGGAGTTGCTATATTATTATTTAAATTATTATAAGAATTCAATCTAGATAATACAATAATAGCTGGTAGAAATGTGTAAATCTTTTTTAAGTTATTGATAGCTATCATTGTAAGAAGCTCATCAGCCTGTTAATTTCTCTGTTGAATTCCGGGTCTTCCTGTTTTAATTTCTCTATCTTTCTGATGCTATGCAGGACCGTGGTATGGTGCTTGCCGCCGAATTTCTTACCAATTTCGGGTAGAGAGTTATCAGTTAGTTCTTTGGCCAGATACATGGCGATTTGCCTTGGGAACGAAATTTTAGGTGAGTTATTTTTAGACCTCAGTTCAGAAGGTTTTATTTTGTACTGGGCGGCGACTACTTTCTGTATCTTTTCAATGGTTATAAGGTTGGCAGAGGCATCCAGAAGTCCCTTCAAGGCTTCTTTGGCCAGATCCAGGTCAATGACAGCTCCTTTTAATGAAGCATAAGCAATAACTCGTCTTAAATAACCTTCCAGTTCGCGAATATTGGAATGTACTTTATCGGCAATATAGAGAGCAACAGGTTCTGGCAGGTTGACTCCTTCCAGTTCTGCTTTCTTTTTTAGAATAGCGATCCGGGTTTCAATATCAGGCGGCTTCAGGTCAGCAATGAGTCCCCACTCAAAGCGGGAGCGAAACCGGTCCTCAAGATTGGGGATATCTTTCGGGGGACAATCGCTGGAAATAACGATTTGTTTTTGACTATCATAAAGATGATTAAAGGTATGAAAAAATTCTTCCTTCGTTCTTTCCCGGCCAGCGATATAGTGGATATCATCCATTAGCAGAACATCAACTGCCCGATATTTCTGCCTGAATTCCAGGATCTTACCATACTGGAGGTGGTTGATTAATTCATTCATGAAACGTTCAGTGGTAACATACAACACTTTAAGCTTGGTATTATTGCGCATGATATAGTGGCCGATGGCGTTCATCAGGTGTGTTTTTCCCAGGCCTGCTCCACCGTAAATAAAAAGCGGATTGTATGATTTGGCCGGATTTTTAGCTACCGCTATGGCTGCCGCCTGGGCAAATTGATTACAGGAGCCGACCACAAAATTTTCGAAAGTATAATTCGGGTTGAGATTGGCGCTCTGGATGATAGCCTGCTCGATTTTTCTCTCTTCAGGTGAATTCCTTAAAAAGGAACCAGGGCTCTCATCATATATATATTTTATTTCAAAAGGATGGTTAAAGAGTTGCTGGGAACAGTCGTTAATCAGATTGGAATAATGAAAACTCAACCAGTCCTTAAAATAAGAATTAGGTACCTTGATATATAGAATATCGGCTTCTTCACCAATATAGGAGGTGGGTTCGAACCAGGTTTCGAAAGAATTGTCATCAACCCGGCTCTTTATCTCGGCCAGTATCTGATTCCAGGGATTGGTTTTATCTTCAGTCTTCATTTTGCCCAGCTAGATTTCCACAGAAATATTCACAATTGTGGAAAAATGAATCCCCGCCATTTATCAGCTAGGGGAATCGCCTGCCATAATAGCATTCCTGCCTGCGAATTTCAAGCGCCATTTTTCGATCTTCAGCTCCGAATGCCAGGTAAGTTGGTTGATTTTACTGATGAGTTGCCCGGGTTAACTCAAGAAATCGAAGGGCGGATTGCTTTCGATCTGGTTTTATGCTATATACTAAAGCTGGCCGACGGGCTAATTTACAGGGAAGAGAATTAAGATGCCAAAAGCTTGTGAAATTTGTCATAAAGGTCCTACCTTCGGGCATAGTATCAGTCATTCCCATAAAGCCTCACCCAAGAAGTGGAGTGCTAACCTGCAATCAATCAGGGTGATGACTGAGAAGGGTACAAAGCGGATGTGGGTTTGCACCCGGTGCCTCCGTTCTGGTCGGGTCAAAAAAGCTATCTGATTTATTCTCTGGTCACTGAATAAACATCTTTAAGGCGCAGGATTTTTTTAGAAATCTCCTGCAAGTGGGCCAGGTCATCAATAGCTACTTCGAGTGACATGAGGGCTCGGCCGTCGCTGCCAGTTTTTACTTCTGCTCTGGAAATGTTGCCTTTGAGTTCAGCTACAGCTGTGGCCACTCTGGCCAGAACACCGGGTGAGTCCTTGGCGATGATCATCAGCCTGGCCTTAAATTGACCCGGGTAAGCCGGGTCCCAGGCGACTTCAACCAGTCGCTGGGCGTCAAGAATGTCCTTTTGAACCAAATGGCAGCGCTGGGCATGAATGGTTAATCCCTTGCCGCCGGTCAGATAGCCGACCACCGGTTCACCCTTAATGGGAGAACAGCAGCGGGCTAAATGGAACATTTGCTCTTCCGGATCTTTGATGATCAATTTCATGACGGGAGGTCGGCCGGAAATGCTCTCTACCACTTTTTTTAACAGCCCGGCCGGTCCCTGAGCTGGTAACTTACCCCCGCTGTTCAGGGCCCTGATAAATTCTTCATTGATCAGCAGCTGGCCGGTCCCAATCAGATAATAAAAATCATCCAGACTATTCAGTGGTAGATTTAATTGTTGCCTCAGCCGCTGGAGTAAATCTTGTTGACTTATAAAATCAGGAGACAGTTTGTATTTTTTTAATTCCTTTTCCCAGAGTCTGGTCCCCAGGTCCAGACTGATATTGCGTTGTTTGGCATTCAAGTATTTTTTAATCTGCTGGCGGGCCGAAGCCGTGGCGACCCAGTTTAACCAGCTGCGGTGTGGGCTGCGATCGGCAGAGGTAATGATTTCTACTATATCGCCACTCTTTAATGCGGTTTTAATAGGCATAATTTCGCCATTAATCCTGGCTTCTTTAGCCTGTAAACCAATTTCGGTGTGGATCTTAAAGGCAAAGTCGAGAGCCGTTGCCCCGGGCGGCAGGCTAATGACCTTGCCCTTGGGCGTAAAAGCATAAATTTCTTCCGGGATAAGATTAATTTTTAAATTTTTCAGAAACTCCCTTGGATTTTTTTGCTCGCTAAACAGGGTGGCAATTTCCCGCAGCCATTGTAGTCTTTGATCTTCTGAACCAAGGCCGGACGGGGCTCCCTCCTTATATTTCCAGTGGGCAGCAATGCCATTTTCGGCCAGTTCATGCATCTCTCTGGTTCTGATTTGAATCTCAAAGGTTTGCTTGTTCTCGGTGATGATGGTGGTATGCAAAGACTGATACAGGTTGCTTTTGGGCATGGCAATGTAATCATGAAAACGCTGGGGCAAATGCGGCCAGCGCTGATGAATAATACCCAGGGCGGCATAACAGCTTTTGACTGAATCAGTGATAATGCGCAGAGCCAGAAAGTCATAAACCTGATCAAAGTCAATATTTTTCTTCTGCATTTTGGTATAAATGCTGTAGAGGCGCTTTATTCTGGATTGAACCTCGGCCTCCAGGTGATTTTCCTTTAACAGCTGTTCCATCTCCCTTTTGAATCTTTTAAGTTCTTTTTCACCCTGTTTCAAGGCAGGCTCAACCAGAGCTACCAGCCGAAAATATTCATCAGGATCAACGTAACGGAAAGCCAGCTCTTCCAGCTCAGCTCGGATGCGGCCCATGCCCAGCCGGTTAGCAATCGGGGCATAAATATCCAGTGTTTCCTGGGCAATGCGTTTCTGTTTATCCTCGCTTAAGAAATGCAAGGTCTTAAGGTTGTGCCAGCGGTCAGCCAGTTTGATAAAAATGACCCGCAGGTCATCGGTCATAGCCAGGATAATTTTCCTGATGGTTTCAGCTCGGGTCTCCTCCGGTGAGGTATCTTCGACCCGGCTGATTTTGGTCACGCCTTCTACCAGAGTAGCCACTTCTCGGCCAAAATTCTCTCTGATTTCAGCCACCGTCACCTCTGTATCTTCTGGCACATCATGGAGGAGAGCGGCGATTAAGGTGGTCAGATCCAGGTGCATTTCCGCCAGAAGGTTGGTCACTTCCAGCGGATGGCTGAGATAGGGTTCACCCGAGCGACGAATCTGGCCCTGATGTGCCCGGGCAGCAAAAATATAGGCTTTCTGGAGAGTCCGGATGTCTTTTTCTGTATAATCCGCCTGAATTTTTTCGACGATATCATCAAAACGAATCATGGGCCTTTCCATCGGGCTGAAGGCAGATACTCACCGATCCGTCTTTACAAAAAATTTCTTATCGCCTGATAAACTTCGTCCGGCTGGATATTGTTTAAACAACGATGATCATAAGGACAGGTCTTATAAGAGCAGGGGGCGCAGGGCACGGATTTTTTCAGTATGGATACAGGAGGCAGGGTTGGACCACAGGTCTCGGGATCAGTGGGGCCAAACAGGGCAACCACAGGCAGCCCAAGAAAATTAGCCAGGTGAGTTAGGCCAGAGTCGTTGCCGACGAAAACCCGGCAGTGGACCAGGACAGAGGGCACCTCATCCAGAGCCAGTTTTCCGGTCAGATCAACCAGATTCAATTTGAGACCGGTCATTATTGCTTCTGAGATCTCGTGGCTCCTGGGTGATCCTACCAGGGCAATCTGCATATTTTCTGCCATCAATTTTTTTATAAGGTCTATCTGGTGCTGGACCGGCCAAACCCTGGCCTGCCCAAAACTGGACCCCGGCTTGATAGCAATAATAGGTTGATCCGGACTCAGACCGTGGTCCTTCAGGATTTTCTCCGCTGGCAACATGGCCTGGTCGGAGACAGTCAGCCTGGGAAGATCAGTGTTCAGACTCAGGCCAGCTTTCTTCAAAATATTAAGATAATAATCCTTGAGATGTATCGGTGGGTCAGTTGCCTTGACGGTAAATCTACTGGTCAGCATAAAACCGCGCCCTTCGTGGTTGTAGCCCCAGCGCTCAGGTATTCTGGCCAGATAGAAAAGCAAGGCTGAGTTAAAAGAATTGTCCAGCAACAGACCCAGATCAAAGTTCATCTTCTTTAGCTGGTTGGCAGTTTTCCTCAGGACTGGAATATCCTTCACTTCTCCCAGAGCAATCCGGCGATACTCAGGCAAAATGACAGCAAATAGCCCTTCCAGCCAGGGGTCCAACAGAAGATGGATCTCAGCCTCCGGGAAATTCACCTGTAAAGATTTAAGGCAGGGAATGGATAACAGAGCCGCGCCCAGAGAAGATGGCAGATAAACCAGTACTTTCATCAAGCTAATTGTATCGCCCGGACCTTTGACTGTCAAAAATCTTAATGGCCAGGGGCTGAACTGTCTGGTTTTTTATTGTTCTGGTTGCTTTCAATCGTTTCGGCTTCTTCTTTTTTATGTTTATGACCATTATCTCCGGGAGGAGAATTTTTATGGGCGTAGTCAGTAATATACCAGCCTGAGCCTTTGAACTGGATGGCCGGTGAGGAAATCAGCCTGACCAGCTGGCCACGACAGTGCGGGCATTTATCCAGTGGCTTATCGTTTAACTTTTGTATAACTTCAAACGTCCGGTGGCATTTCTGACAACGATATTCATATATCGGCATGTTCTTGCTCCTGAATCAGACAAATCGAATATTATTAAAAAATTATAGCAAAAAAGGACTTCCCCGTTAATAGTCTTTCTGCTTGCCCCCAATCACTCTGAAAAGTTGATATATAATCCTTAAGTTGCAGGATTAATCCTGGTCATCCTGAAACTTAGGAATTCGGGCTTTTTCTTTTTCTTGGCCAACATGAAAACCAACCAGGAACATGGAAAAGATGGCGGTTAGAATTAAAAGCAAGTTTAATAACTTCTTCATTTTTGCCTTCCTGTATAAATTTTTCCTTAAAACCTGTGGATTGTCAACAGGTTATGGGCATTTTTCTTCAATTTTTAGGCATATTTCCTAAGATTTGTAGCAAATTACGGCAGGATCAAGGTTTAAGATCAAGCCGATTCGGCCTGGCTAAAAAACCGGTTGTTTGCCACCGGGCTGATAAAGGCTTAATATTAGAAAAGGAGGAGGTTATGAAAACTAAAGCTGTATCTGTTGTCCTGATTTTATTGGCAGCAGGACTGCTGGTTGATACTGGCCTAGCTCAGGGGATCAGAAAACCGGTCTGGGCTGGTCAGTTTTATGAAGCTGACCCATCCCGGCTGGCTTATCTGATTGATAGTTTTCTTCAGGCGGCGAATCCTCCTCCCGTTCCTGGCCCGATTGTTGGTCTCATTGCACCTCATGCCGGGTATGTTTACTCCGGTAAAATTGCAGCCCATGGCTATCAACTGGTCAGAAATCTTGATATTGCCACAGTAGTTATCATCGGCCCTTCTCACCAGGTTGGATTTGAAGGCTGCTCAATATATCTCCGGGGAGGCTTCGAGACTCCCCTGGGTCTGGTGGCGGTCGATGAAACTCTAGCCGGCGAGCTGGCCAGAATATCTGGCTTTGGCTATCTGGCCGAAGCACATCAACAAGAGCACTCGATCGAAGTACAGGTGCCATTTGTGCAGCGAGTCTGGCCTCAAGCGAAGATAGTACCAATTGTCATGGGCTATCAGACTGAAGAAACTATCAACCGTCTGGCCTCAGCTCTGGCTAAAACTCTTCCTGGGAAGAAAGCTTTGGTAGTGGCTTCTACTGACATGTCTCATTTTCTGAGCAAAGATAAAGCCAGGATGCAGGACAATAAAACGATCGAATTTTTGAAGTCAATGGAGATAAAAACTCTCCTGCGCAAGGTAGAAAGGGGCGAGAATATCATGTGTGGAGGTGGTCCCGTTCTTGCCCTGCTGCTCTATGCGCGTAAGCTGGGGGAGGCCAGAGTGGCTGTCCTTAGCTCGGGAGATTCAACTGCAGCTGGTGGCCCATCTGATCGAGTGGTTGGCTATATGTCAGCTGTTATCTATCTTGAGGAGAAAGCTCAGGGTCTCAACTTCAGTGAGGAAGAAAAGAAAGAATTGTTGGCCCTGGCCAGACAATCTATTGAACGTTATCTGAAAAATGGGGAATTTTTAACCTACGCAACTTCCAATTCAAAATTTCTGGAGAAAAAGGGTGTCTTTGTTACCCTGAAGGAAAGAGGAGAGCTCAGAGGGTGTATTGGTTTTGTCGAACCTGTTTATCCTCTATCCCAGGCAGTTATTCAGTGTGCTGTTTATGCAGCTGTCCAGGACCCCAGATTCCCTCCGGTGAAGCTCTCTGAACTCAATAACATCAAAATAGAAATTTCTATTCTGACCAGACCTGAGCCGGTAGAAAATATTTCTGAGATTAAGATTGGCCAGCATGGCTTGCTAATTCAGCAGAATGGTCGCAGTGGTCTCCTGTTGCCGCAAGTGGCGACCGAATTTGGCTGGGATAGAGAAACTTTTCTGAAAGAAGTTTGCCGGAAAGCAGGTTTGCCAGACCAGGCCTGGAAGAAATCAGGTTCACTTTTTAAATTCGAAGCGCTGGTTTTTGGAGAAGAATAAAAACAGAGGTTAGAGGTTTCGCAATTGCTAATTAGCCTTTATCTCTCTATAATTAAACCAGAGGCTAACGAAAAAAGCAGGAAGAACCAATGAGCTGGACAATTTACGCTATTTTAATTATTTTTGGCCTTTTTATCCTTCTGATGATCATCAATCCCAACCTGTCTTGTTTTGGCCGGAGACTCCGTTCACCCTTTTATCCGGTTACCAGAAAAAGAAAGAAAAAGGTGGCGGTGAGAGACTATAAGTTTGATCTGGGAGGTCAGCCGAAAAAGCCAGAGCCGCCATCGCCTGGACATGACCAGACCGAAGCCAAAAAGAAAAAGACCGAGGATTATGGCTTCAAACTTGATTGATTAGCGGGCAGAAGCAGGGAGAACAGGTGGCCTCAACTGCCGGTCAAAAACCAGAGACTCGATTACATACTCTTATATTTTTTCTGGCTTTAAGAGCAGGCCTGGTTTTAATCGGTATAGCCTGTCGAACTGTCTCGCCAGTTGTTCTCCCCCCGGGTGAGATTTTAAGTTTCAGGGGGCAGGGCTCTTTTTATTTCCAATCTCCTGGCGAGAAGGGGCGAGTCCGGCTGAACTTTTTCTTTGAGCTGCCGTCCAGGGCTCGTCTGGAAATACTGAACCCGCTGGGTGGTTTAGAGTCGATTGTGTGGTTAAATGACAGGCAGGCCACACTTTATCTAACAGCCGACCGCCTGTTCTGGCAGGGCGAAACAGGCTTTCTCCTGGGTCAATTTCTCGGAGGGGAGCTGGCTGTCGAGGACCTCTCTTTCCTGTTGACCGGACAGGTAGCTCGTCTTCAGGGGACCTGGCAGATCAATGTTGAAGCCGGTGGTCAGACAGTCAATGGTCAGAAAAAAGACTTAAGTTTTAAATTTAAAGAATACTTTGCTGGCAGCCAGATACCGAAGACCATCCTTTTTGAAGCAGAAAACTATTCGGTCCGCCTGCGTCTGCAGACTATCAAATTTAACCAGACTTTTAAGGCTGAGCTATTCAAACCTTCTTTTCCAGCCGGGGCGAGAGAAGTCTCCTGGGAGGAACTGTCACAGTTATGGAAAAAATAGAAGTTGCTTCTCTGGCCAAAATTAACTTTGGACTGGAGGTGAAGGGGCCCCGGTCAGATGGCTATCACGAGCTAACCACGCTATTCCAGACCATCAGTCTGGGTGACCGGTTGGTTTTCAGAGCTGACCGCGAGGGGAAGGTCTCTCTGTTTGGAGATATGGAGGAGATAGCCTGGGATGAGAGTAACCTGATTTACCAGGCAGCTCTGGCCCTGAAAAAGACAGCCGGGGTGAAGCAAGGTGTGGCTATTGAGGTGAAGAAAATTATTCCTCCGGGGCGCGGTCTGGGGGGCGGCAGTAGCAATGCGGCCGTGACGCTGATGGCGTTAAACCGCCTGTGGGGTCTTAATCTGCCGACCAGGCAGTTGATCCACCTGGGGGCTTTCCTGGGAGCTGATGTTGCTTTTTTCTTTTATGGGGGATTATGCTCAGGAGTCGGCCGTGGAGAAAAATTAGAACCTTTACCCGACCTGTTGAGCGGTTGGTTGGTCATTGTTATTCCCGACTTCCCCCTGTCTACCCGCGAGGTTTTTCAGCAGTTTGATGCCCTTCCCCCATCCTTGACTTCAGGGGATAAAGAAAGTAAAATTATTCAGTTTTTAAAGAGAGAAGATAGATCTTTATTACGGCAATTTAAAAATGATCTGGAACTCGCTGCCTTTAAGATATATCCGCGGTTAGCCGAGATTAAACAGGAAATGGCCAGAAGCGGTGCCGTGTTGTCCATGATGACCGGTTCGGGCTCAGCTATCTATGGCTTTTTTGATGACCAGCCCCAGGCCGAAAAAGCTGCGGAAAGAATGAAAGCCAGGTATAGGTATAAAGTCATACTGGCAGAAACCGTTGGTCGCGAGCGATACGAGAAAATGCTCCTGACTGGGGCGTAGCCAAACGGTAAGGCAACGGACTTTGGATCCGTCATCTGGAGGTTCGAGTCCTCCCGCCCCAGCTTTGATGAAACTGCAGTAAAGGAAAGAAAAATGCTAAAAATTTTTTCAGGCAGTTCAAATCCTCAGCTGGCTCAAAGTATTGCCCATTATCTCAATGTTGAACTCGGCCGTTCCGTGCTTGAGCGTTTTGCCGACGGCGAGATTCATTTTTATATTGATGAGAGCGTGCGGGGCGAGGACGTCTTTGTCATTCAATCGGGGAGCCACGATGCCAATTTCCATCTGATGGAATTGTTTCTGATGCTGGATGCCTTTAAACGAGCTTCAGCCGGCAGAATCACCGCCGTTATTCCCTATTTTGCTTATGCCCGCCAGGATTGGAAGGACAGGCCCAGGGTGCCAATTTCAGCTCGCTTGATGGCTGACCTGCTGGAGACGGCCGGTGCCAATCGGGTTTTAACTATGGACCTTCATTCCCCTCAGATCCAGGGATTCTTCTCGATCCCGGTTGATAATCTGATGGCGGCGCCGGTTATTGCCAATCATATCAAAAAGCTACAGCTGGATAATGTGACTGTAGTTTCTCCGGATGCAGGCGGGGTTGGTCGGGCCAGGGTTTTTGCCCAGAGGCTGAACGCTCGTCTGGCTATCATCGATAAAAGGCGGCCTGCTCCCAATGTAGCTCAGGTGCTCCATGTAATTGGTGACGTCAGAGATCAGAATGTCCTGATCTTTGATGATATGGTTGACACTGCCGGGACATTAACTCTGGGTGTGGAGGCTCTCAAGCGGGAAGGTGCCAGAAAGATTTTAGCCGCCTGTACCCACCCGGTACTGTCCGGTCCGGCGATGAGCAGGATTCATCAATCGGCGCTGGAGAAAATTTATGTCACCGATACGATTCCTCTTAAAGATGAGGCTTGTTCTGATTCCAAATTTGAAGTTCTATCAGTGGCTGAGCTTTTTGGCGAAGCTATAAGAAGAATAAATGAGGGTAGCTCGGTTAGCTCTCTCTTTTCGTAAGGAGGATAAACATGACCGTGGTAATTAAGGCTGAAACAAGAAAAGAAGTCGGGAAAAACGCGGCTGGACGTTTAAGAAGGCAGGGACTGGTCCCGGCCATTCTTTATGGTGGGAAAACGGCCAGCCAGCCTTTGACGCTGAAAAAAAAGGACATCCTGGAGATTCTCAAGTCTCAGACAGGAGAAAACACCATTTTCCGGGTGACCATAGATTCTCAAGAAAAAGATGTGATGCTTAAAGACATTCAGATTAATCCTGTGACCGATGAATTAACCCATGTTGACCTGATTGAAATTTCCATGGATAAACCGGTCAGGGTGGCGGTGCCAGTCGAACTGGTTGGGGAACCGGTTGGAGTCAAAGTCGAGGGTGGAGTGGCTGATTTTGTGTTGCGTGAACTGGAAGTCGAATGTTTGCCGAGAGAAATCCCTGAAGCAATTAAAATTGACATCAGCAATCTTCATATTCATCAGTCCATTAAGGTCCAGAATCTGGATCTTCCGGCCGGAGTTAGGGTTTATGCCGACCCCAATGCGGCTATTGTGGTCATAAGCAGTGTGGCGGAAGAAGCAGCTCCAGCACCGACTGAGGAAGTAATCGAAGGAGCTGAAGCCAAGGAACCGGAGCTGATCAGGAAGGAACGCAAGAAGGAAGAAGAAGAGCAACCCAAGGAGTCCTAAGTGTGGCTGGTGGTTGGGCTGGGCAATCCAGGTTCTGAATATGCGGGTACCCGGCACAACGCCGGCTTTATGGTGGTTCAGCGTCTTGGGCAAAGATGGAACCTGAAGTTCGACCGGAGAGCCTGTAGCTCACGCCTGGCTGAAACGAGGCGCGGTCGGACAAAAATAATTCTGGCCCTGCCTCAGACCTTCATGAACCAGAGCGGCCTGGCAGTTCAATCACTTCTCTCTACCTATAAAGTTAAGCCTGAAAATCTTCTGATCATTTATGATGACCTTGATCTTCCGCTGGGCGAAATCAGAATCAGGCCACAGGGCAGCCCGGGCAGCCATAAAGGAATGAAATCTATTGTTGAGACTCTGGGCACAACATTGTTTCCCAGAGTCAGGCTGGGCATTGGCCCCAGACCAGAGGCAGTCGAGGCAGCTGATTATGTTCTAAGTCAGTTTTCAGAAGAAGAAAAGCCAAAAATAAAAGAGGCGGTGGAGAAAGCCTGCCAGGCAGTGGAGATGATTGTGGCTGGCCATCTGGCCGAGGCTATGAACACTTTCAACCGTCGGCAGGTTGATTTTTTAGAAAAATAAGATAAAATAGTTTTTTGCTCCTTGCTCCTTTGCCCAGGCGAAGGGGCTGTAAAACCACAGGGAGGACCAAATGAATCAGTATGAAACAGGCTTTATAATAGCCCCTAACTTATCTGAAGAAGAAACTTCTGCTCTGATTATTCAAATGGCGGAAGTTGTCTCGGCCAAAAAAGGCCGGATGATCAAACAGGACTTGTGGGGAAAGCGCAAGCTGGCCTACCCGATCAAGAGATTTCAAGAAGGTTTCTATGTGTTTTTTAATTATGAAGGAACAGCGGTCGTGCCAGCCGAGCTGGAGAGGAAATTCAAACAAACGGATTCGATTTTAAGGTTTATGACGGTTAAGAAAACTCCCGGCGAGCAGGTGAAAACCAAGAAAAAGGAAAAAGCAACAGTTCCAGTCTCTCCAGAGCCGGAGCCAGCTGCAGGCGGAGTCAATCCAGAACTAAACCAGGAGGAGGCAAAGTAAGATGGCCATCAGAGAAGAACGCGAAAAAACAGACAGAATGCCTGGACGGAAGTTTTTCCCACCCAAGCGAAAAGTTTGCCGATTTTGTGAGCGAAATTTAACCGATATAGATTATAAATCTGTTGATATTCTTCGCCGTTATATTCCAGATCGGGCTAAAATCGCACCGAGAAGAATAACCGGTACCTGCGCTTATCACCAGAGAAAGCTGGCCAGGGCTATTAAGAGAGCCAGAATCATGGCTTTACTGCCATTCGTTGAAGACTGAAGCCAAGGAGAAGCTTGATGAAAGTAATTCTCTTAGAGAGTGTTGAGAAAGTCGGAAAAAAGGGCGATGTCCTGAACGTGGCTCCTGGTTTTGCCCGAAACTACCTTATTCCGCGGAAGTTAGCTATGGAGGTTACTCCCAGCAACATCAAGATGGTGGAAATGCGGCAGAAAGCTCTTAAGAAGAAGGAAGAAAAAGAACGGTTATCCTACCAGGAACTGATTAAAAAGCTGAATGAAGTGCACCTGGAAATAAGACGTCGCTCCAGCGAAAAAGACGTCATCTTTGGTTCGGTCTCAGCTGCAGATATCCAGGAAGAATTGGCCAAACTTGGCTTTGAAGTCGATAAGAAAAAGATCATGCTGGATGAACCGATTAAAAGACTGGGGACTTTTACTATTCCCATCAAAATTTACCACGACGAACGGGCGGAAATAAAGGTTACGGTCAGCAAGGAAGAAACAACAACCTCCGGGTCAACTGCCGAAGAACAGAAAAATAGCTGAGCTTGGGAACGGGTGCAACCTCTATTTTATCTCTTTAGTTTATAAATTATTAAATGGAGGGAGTCTCTCGGCGAGAGAGTAAAGATGGAACTCGATTTAGCCGTTCTCAAGAAAACGCCTCCTCACAGTCTGGAAGCAGAAAAGACAGTACTGGGTGGAGTTCTGGTTAATAACGCTCACCTCAATATTGTGCTGAGCTCGGTCTCACCAGAGGATTTCTATAAAGAAAATCACCGGTTGATTCTGGAGACCATGATCAGCCTGATGGATAAAGGTCAGCCCATTGATCTCTTAACCCTGAGTGAAGAGCTGCAAAAGGCTGGCCGCCTGGAAGAGGTGGGAGGGGCTGCTTATCTGGCTTCGTTGATGGATGGGGTGCCACGAAGCTTGAATATCAGCTATTATGCCCAGATAATAAAAGAAAAATCACTGCTGAGAAAGCTTATTCTGTCTTCGTCCAAGATTATTAACGACTCTTATGAGCAACAGGTTGATCCGGACACATTGATCAGCGAAGCCCAGCAGGCTATCGTCGAAATTGCTGAAGAAAAAATCAGACCCGGTTTGATTCCGCTCGCCTCGTTAACCGGTCCAATGCTGGAGACCATCCGGCTATTAGCTGAGCGCAAAGAAGCGGTGACTGGTGTACCATCCGGATTTATTGATCTGGATAACCTGACCGCTGGTTTTCATCCCTCAGAATTTATTGTGGTCGCCGCTCGTCCCTCGATGGGCAAGACAGCTCTGGCTCTGAACATGACTCAGTACATTGGACTTCAGACTGATTATCATGTCGGGTTTTTTTCTATAGAAATGTCAAAAGAGCAGGTAGTCATGCGCCTGCTTTGCGCTGAGGCTAAGGTCGATTTGAAGAAAGCCAGATCAGGTTTTATCAGCGATAGAGAATTTGAGCGCCTGCGACTGGCTGGCGAGACTTTATCTCAGGCCAGAATATACATTGATGAGTCGGCTGCTCTGACCGTGATGGAAATGAAAGCCAAGTGCCGGCGGCTAAAACTGGAAGGCCATCTTGATATTGTATTTGTTGATTATATGCAGCTGATGAGGACAGGCGGCCGATTTGAAAATCGCAATCAGGAAATGTCATTTATTTCCAGGTCGCTGAAAGAGCTGGCCAAGGAACTGCAAATTCCGGTGGTAGGAATTTCCCAGCTCAGCCGGGCGCCAGAAAAAATGAGGAAGGAACCAAAGCCGGTTCTGTCTGATCTCCGTGAGTCTGGAGCTATTGAACAGGACGCAGATGTGGTCATCTTTATTTATCGCCCCGATTATTACCATCCTGATGATGAGGCTCTCAAAGGACTGGCTGAAGTCAGTGTGGCCAAGCAAAGAAATGGTCCGCTGGGGGTTGTACCGCTGGTCTTTATGAGAGAATACGCCCAGTTTGTTAATATGGGTTATTCGTATCGAGCAGAAGATGAAGGCTGAATCTGTCGACAAAGAAAATAAGGTAGAAAGCCGATTCCAGGCCGGACCAGTAGCCCGCTTTTTTTCTGAGGTAGCTCAGGTCTTTGATCTGGTTGTCCGGGCAGGCCGGGGTGTATTTCAGAAACCGTTCGAAACGGCAAATTTTGTCCAGCAGCTGGAAGAAGTTGGGGTTAATTCTCTGCCGGTGGTGGCTCTGACGGCAGCTTTTGGTGGGCTGGTCTTTGGTCTGCAATCTTACCTGGCTTTTCACCGCTATATTGGACCTGGTTCCGAAGCCCAGGCCGGTTCGATTATAGCGGTTGGTCTCTGCCGGGAATTAATTCCTATTCTGGTTGGCTTAATGGTAGCTGGACGGGTTGGTTCATCCATGGCGGCTGAGATTGGCACCATGAAAATTACAGAACAAATTGATGCACTGATCAGCCTCGGAGCTAATCCGGTTAATTATCTGGTTGTGCCCAGGACTCTGGCCAGTATCATTATGGTACCAGCTTTGACCGTTTACGGCGATTTTATCGGGATTTTTGGTGGCTACGCTTATAATGTTTTGCTGATGCATGTGAACCATACACTTTATGTTAATACCACCCTGAAGTATTTTGAAATGTGGGATATCTCAGTCGGGGTCATCAAGGCGGTGGTCTTTGGCTTCGTGATTGCTATTATTGGTTGCTGGCAGGGCCTGAGTACCGAGGGTGGAGCAGAAGGTGTCGGCCGAGCCACGACCAAATCAGTGGTCGTCTCCAGTATCTGCATTTTGATTATTAATTTTTTCATGAGCAAAGTTTTGCCGGCCACTCTGTGATAGAGAGAAAATGACCAAGATTAAAATTGACAACCTGTACAAATCCTTTGGCCAGAAAAAAGTCCTCAAAGGAGTGGACCTGGAAATAGAACCAGGTGAAATCATGGTCATTATCGGGCAGAGCGGCTCGGGTAAGAGTGTCCTTCTTAAACATATTATTGGCATCATGAAGCCGGACGCCGGCGAAATCTATGTCGATGGCCAGCCAATGAATGCTTTGACCGAAAAAGAGCTGTTAAAAATGAGCCGCAAGTTTGGCATGCTCTTCCAGGGATCAGCCCTTTTTGATTCACTGACGGTGGAGGAAAATGTGGCCTTTGGCCTCAGGCGGCACACCACTCTTTCTGAGGAAGAGATTAAAAGGGTGGTACGAGCCAGTTTAGAGCGAGTTGGTCTGCGAGACATTGAAAATTTGCTGCCCTACGAATTATCCGGTGGCATGAAAAAAAGAGTCGGACTGGCCAGAGCTATTGCCTATGGGCCGGAAATCATTCTTTATGATGAGCCGACCACCGGTCTTGATCCGATTAGAGCTGACGCCATTAATAATTTGATCCTGCAGTTAAAAAGAGAGCTGAATGTAACCTCCATCGTCATTACCCATGATATGAACAGTACTTATAAAGTGGCTGACCGGATCGCTATGCTTTATGATGGTCGGATTATTGAAGTCGGTAGCAGCGAAGAAATTAGGCATTCGCCCAATCCAATAGTCCAGCAATTTATTAATGGTCGGGCGACTGGACCCATTGCTGAATGGTGAGGAGCTGATTATGGCAACAACTAGAGAAATAAAAATTGGAATCTTTGTCACCGGGTTGTTACTCCTGCTGGCCCTGGCTGTCATTTTCATTGGCAATATAGGTGATTTATTTAAGCAACAGGGTTATGAGGTTTATGCTCTTTTTGATTCGGCTCTTGGTCTGGAAAATAAAGCTTCAGTCAAATTGGCCGGGATCAAAATCGGTGAAGTCAAAGACATTACGCTGTCCGGACATCGGGCAAAAGTGGGCATGATGATCTATCCTCAATATCAGATTCCGCGAGGCTCAAGAGCAACTCTGTCTTCCCTTGGCATCCTGGGAGAAAAATATGTAGAGATTATCCCCGGTCAGGAAGAGGCCTTTTATCAGAGCGGAGAAGTGATGGACTCACTACCTCCTATCAGTTTTGACCAGCTGGGCACACTGTTCATGTCCATGGGCGAGGACCTAAAAAAAATTAGCAGCTCGGTCAACAAAATTATAACTCCGGAACTGGGCAAGAATATCAGCCAGACTGTCGAGCATCTGGCTAAACTGAGTGCCGAACTCGATTCTCTGGTTCAGGAAAATAAGGCTGCCCTTCATCAAACGCTGACCGGCTCCGCCCGCACCGTTGATAATCTCAATCTTCAGATAGAAGCAATTTCTGGAGATATCAAAAAGACTCTTTATGAGATTCAGAGCCTGGTCGGTGATAATAAAGTGGCTGTTCAGGAAAATCTGGAACAGTTAAAGGAAGATCTGGCCACTCTGGGTAAAACGTTAAAAACCCTGAACGAGACGCTGGAAAAGGTGAATAAAGGAGAGGGGACAGTTGGTGAGCTGGTCAATGATCCTTCTCTCTATGAGGAAACAAAAAACACCTTGCAGGAGGTGCAAAAAATTACCTCAGGCTTTTCGTCTCTTAAGGCGGGGGTGGGTTTGGAGGGTAGCTATTATGGTGAAAGTGAGCTTTTTAAGGGTTCTCTATATGGTAGCTTAGCCTGGAAAGACAGAGCCTTTTTGTCGGCCGGCGTGATTAATGATCCCTTCCGGGACAAATTTGTTTATTCGCTACAAGGAGGCTATAAAACCGGACCCCTGGCCCTGCGGGCTGGACTGATAGAATCTTATTTTGGAGCAGGAATGGATCTTTATCTCTTTAAGAACAAGCTGAATATCGGAGCAGAGGGCTTTAATTTTAATCGAGAACCACGGCCTCAGTTCCGGGTATTTGGCCGTCTTTATCCGGTTAAAAATATCTATCTGGTAGTTGGCCTGGATGATTTTACTCTGGCTGAGCGTCGAGAGCTTTATTTTGGCCTGGGATTTGAGTTTAAATGAAAAAAGGAACCTTTTTTGCCTGTCAGAACTGCGGCTTTCGCTCGCCGAAATGGCTGGGGCGCTGCCCGGAGTGCGGCGAATATGCCACCATGGTGGAGGAAATAGAAGAAGAAACCCTGAGTGAAGAGGAAACTGGCAGCAGCCAGCCGCTCCTCTATGGTGAAATAAAACCAGCCTATAATCAAAGAATTCCCATCGGTATCGAGCAATTCAATAATGTTTTAGGTGGCGGGCTGGTCCTGGGGTCGGTTGTTTTAATCGGCGGTGAGCCGGGGATAGGCAAGTCAACCCTGCTCCTCCAGGTCTCCCGTGACCTGGCAGCGGGCGGGCAACCGGTTCTATATGTTTCCGGGGAGGAATCGCTGGAACAAATTAAACTCCGCGGTGAACGCTTGAAGCTTAAAGATGAAAAGGTCTATCTTCTGGCCGAGACCAGCCTGGAAAGGATTATTAATGCTGCCGATCAGATGAAGCCCAGGGCGCTCATTATTGATTCGGTTCAAACTATTTATTCTCCCCATCTGACTTCCAGCCCGGGAACGATCAGCCAGGTCAGGGAAGTCACCAACCGCCTCTTTCGCCTGGCCAAAAAGAATCAAATTCCGGTCTTTTTAATCGGGCATATTACCAAAGATGGTACGCTGGCCGGACCCAAATCGCTCGAGCATATGGTGGATGTAGTCCTGCTGTTTGAAGGTGAACGAGATCACAGCCATCGCGTGCTGCGGGCCATGAAAAACCGCTTTGGACCTGTCTCGGAACTGGCCATGTTTGAAATGAGCCAGTCCGGCTTGCGGGCCATTGATAATCCTTCAGCTTTCTTTTTAAAAGAAAGGCCTCAAAATGAGCCAGGCAGTGTTATCGTTGCTACTATTAAAGGTTCCAGGCCGCTTTTAGTTGAAATTCAGGCCCTGGTCTCTTCCACCATCTTTATCGGCAATCCCAGGCGGATGTCTATTGGTCTGGATCATTACCGCGTAGCCATGCTTCTGGCTCTGACTGAAAAAAAGATTGGCTATAGTTTTGCCGGTGAGGATATTTACCTCAACGTCGCTGGGGGCTTAAGCCTGGATGAGCCAGCTGCCGACCTGGGGGTGGTGCTGGCGGTAATTTCCTCAGTCAAGAATGTAGCTTTGCCTAGAGAGTTAGCTGTTTTTGGCGAGGTTGGCTTAAGTGGTGAAATCAGATCAGTCAATCAGCCAGCGGCCAGAATCAGGGAAGCCAGGTCATTGGGGTTTGAACTGGTTATGATGCCAGCTGGCAATCTACAGCAGCTTGAAGATGAAAGTCAGCCAGGCCTAAAATGTCTGGGCATCAGCTCTATCCGGCAGGCTTTAGCCAGAGTCTTCTAATCTTCTGCCTGATTTAGTAAAATGGCAGCTAGATGTGAACAGGAAGGAATAAGATGGGCATAATATTAATCAGGGCAATCATTCTGGCTCTTATGACCGCCGCTGGTTATTTTTATCCCCCTTTCCATTTGTCGCAACTAACGGGGGCAGTGGCTGGTCTGGTTCTCGGTATTCTGCTTATCTGGTTGGAGAGCAGGCTGCGGCGGGTACAATTTCGGCTCCTGTGGACAGGGTCAATTGGTCTTCTTCTGGGAGTTCTCATCGGCTGGCTGGTTGGCTCTATTTATCAATCTGTCTTTCAGGCTGCAGAAACCTCTGCTTTCATTCGACTTTTTTTTCTGATCGCTTTTCCCTACATTGGCTTTTTGCTGGGGATAAAAAAACCGGAATGGTTTGAGCCATCCTTTCTGGCGCACTTTTTTCAGAGCGAGACCGAACAGCATATTTATAAACTGCTGGACACCTCAGTTATTATTGATGGACGGATTGCTGAGATTTGTGAAACCGGCTTTATTGATGGGGAGCTGGTTGTGCCACAATTTGTGCTCAAAGAATTACAGCTGGTAGCTGATTCGCCGGATGCTCTCAGGCGTCAGCGCGGGCGACGCGGGCTGGAAGTCCTCGATCGATTGCAGAAATCACCCAAGGTCAAGGTGATGATCTCAGAGATTGATTTTCCTGAAATTAAAGAGGTCGACTCAAAGCTCATCGAATGTGCCAAAAACCTCAAAGCTAAAATTATTACCAACGATTTTAATCTCAACAAAATTGCCAAGCTGCAGGGGATTGAAGTTTTAAATATCAATGAACTGGCCAATGCCCTCAGGCCGGTGGTTTTGCCTGGCGAAACCATGCGGGTCTTTATCCTGAAGGAAGGCAAAGAGAAAGATCAGGGTGTTGCTTACCTGGATGATGGCACCATGGTCGTCGTGGATAATGCCAGAAGGATGATGGGACAAACAGTCGACATTACAGTCACCTCTGTTCTGCAGACGACAGTAGGCAAGATGATTTTTGGGCGCTATAATGGCGAATCTCATTAGACAGGTCTCTGGATGATGTTTAAGGTTGGACTGGGCTTCGACTCACACCGGCTGGTAGCAGGCCGACCATTGATTGTAGGTGGGGTCAATATTCCTTCCACGGTGGGTTGTCTGGCTCACTCTGATGGAGACGTGCTGATTCATGCGCTGATTGATGCTCTCTTAGGGGCAGGAGGTCTAGGCGATATCGGTCAGAAATTTCCTGATACTGACCCTGCTTATAAAAACATTTCCAGTCTGGAACTGCTGCAAAGAGTAATGGCTGAGGTTAAAGCTTCAGGGCTGGCGGTGGTTAATGCCGATTGCCTGGTCATCCTGGAAAAACCCAGACTGGCGCCTTTTATTGATCAGATGAAAGAACGTTTGTGTCCACTACTCGGGCTGCAGCCCTCCAGTCTTGGGATAAAAGCCAAAACGGCCGAAGGACTGGGCGAAATTGGGGCCGGCCAGGCAGTTGAGGCCTGGGCGACTGTCCTGCTGGCTGGTTAAATGCAGCCGCTAAACTTTTTTGCTTTAACCTGTCTCTTTTGTTATAATTTTCTCTAATTCAGGGGAGCAGATTTTTTGATTCAACAGGCTGAAAAATAGAGAATAAATTCTATCAATTACTGCCAGAGACGCTGCCTGTTCTTCTGAATTAGTAAAAAATTCTCAGAAAGGAGTCTAGAAATGAAGTCTTGGAAAGAGATGGCAGAAAAAACTGGTCTGTCTGAAGACCAGCTGCAAAAAATCGAAGCTATTATTCTAAAGGACAATTATTTTCCAGCTGAGTCGGTCAGACAGGAGATAGAGGCCTTTGGCACCGGTCTTGGCCTGCCCCAGCAGTATTTTCAGACCGTGCCTCTGGAAACGATTGCCAGGCATATTGAAGCTTTAAAGGCCAGCCAGATTCTGGCTCAGGTCAAAGGGGAGAAAACCCTCAGAATTGACCTGGCCAGGGAGTTTGAAGAAGAAGCCCTTTACCTGGTTGAAGATAAGCATTACCGGGCACTCGAGATCGAGGAAAGAATTGAGAAAAAGTATCCCGGCTTCCGTCTTCAGTCCTATCGTTCCACTGAAAAACTGCATGGATTGGAATATGTCCGCTGGTATCTGGTCAAAAAGCCCGGTTTGCCAGCCAAAGATATCACTCCCGAAGAGACCGATTTAAAAAAGATTGCCGATAAAGATTTTTTGTCTTCAATTTCTAAAGAAACTTTTGATCACTATCAGACCCTGATTAAAAAAAACAAAGGCAAAGCGAGCCCTTTGATAGAAGCAGCCCATGTCGGCCAAGAAAAAAATCTGCGCATCGCCATTATCTGCCAGAGTGATTCTATTTCAAGATTTTTCATTAATGTCTCTGATGTCATTAATTCTCATGGTCTGGTCTCCAAACGTAAATATCTGGAACCTCTGGCTAATGGCCAAACGATTTTCACTTTTTATGTCGATGACATAAAAGATGAACAGAAATTGAGAGATCTGATTTCTGATATCAGCCTGATTTATGTTATTCCCGAAAGTCCCCTGTCTGGATTGTTTAGAGAGGGCAAATTGACTGCTCAGGAAATGGTTTTTGGTGTCTCAGCCTGGAGTTTCTGCTATCAATTTCTGAGCACCTTTAATGATGAATATGTCAGAATATCAAAAGCCTTAAAAGATTCACCCGAGTTGATGGGACTTGTCCGGGACATGAAACTCAGGCTGGCCAAGGAGACGTTCAGGGAAAAAAGAGTCTGGGAAGCACTGAGCAATAATTACCAGCTGGTGAAAAAGCTCTATTCAGCTTTTGAAAAGAAATTTAATCCTCTGTCCCCTAAGAAAAATATTGATGATGAGCTGAAGGCTATCAGTACGGAAATCAATCAGCAGGTTCAGATTAGCTCAGAGCGGCTGGTTTTGTTGATGACGATTACTTTCATCAATTCTATTCTTCGCACCAATTTTTATAAGGGAGAGAAAGTTTCCATTGCTTACATGTACAAACCAGATTTTATCAACAAAGTGGATTATCCCGCTCTGCCCTTTGGAATTTTCCATGTTGTTGGCCGCGAGTTCCGTGGCTTTCATATTCGTTTTCGGGACATTGCCCGCGGCGGGATCCGGATTGTGCGCTCCATCAACTACCCGACCTATATCCGTAATTCCGAATCGATTTTTGATGAAAATTACAATCTAGCCTTTACCCAGCAGAAGAAGAACAAAGATATCCCGGAAGGCGGATCCAAAGGAGCAGTTTTACTCAGCTGGGGCTTCAATGAGCAGATGACAGTCGCTTTCAAGAAATACATCGAAGGCCTGCTGGATCTGATGCTGCCTGATGACAGCATCGTTGATTATTATGGTCAGGAAGTAATTCTATTTCTTGGGCCAGATGAATGGACAGCCGAGTTGATGGAAACTGCGGCTGAACAGGCCAGAGCCCGTGGTTATAAGTTCTGGAAAGCTTTCACCACCGGTAAGCCCCTCAGCATGGGCGGTGTGCCGCACGATCGTTATGGTATGACCACCAATTCTGTCCATGAATATGTCCTGGGGACTTTAAGGAAGCTGGGCCTGAAAGAAGAAAATGTGACTAAGGTTATGACGGGAGGACCAGATGGCGACCTTGGCTCCAATGAAATTCTGATTTCGAAAGATAAGATTCTGGCCATCGTAGATGGTTCCGGAGTTCTTTATGACCCGCAGGGAATAAACCGTAAAGAACTGACCAGGCTGGCCAGGGCCAGAAAGATGGTCGAGCATTTCAATCGAGAATTACTCTCGCCTCAGGGTTTTATGGTCCATATCAATGACCGCAATATTACCCTGCCTGATGGCGAGAAAGTCGAGAGCGGGCTGGATTTCCGCAACAACTTCCATCTCCATCCGAAATTCAGGGCTGACATCTTTGTCCCCTGTGGCGGCCGGCCGGCCTCAGTCAATATAAACAACTGGAAAGCCTGGATTGATGAAGATGGTAAACCTCGTTTCAAAGCAGTCATTGAAGGAGCCAATCTCTTCCTCACTCAGGATGCCAGACTCAGGCTGGAAGAAAAAGGTGTGATCATTTATAAAGATGCTTCCGCCAACAAGGGAGGCGTGACTTCGTCTTCGCTGGAAGTGCTGAGCAGTCTGGTTATGACTGACAAAGAGTGGGATGATTTAATGTGTGTAAAAGATAACGTCGAGTCAGAGTTCAGGAAACAATATATTCAGGAAATTCTGGAAACCATCAGAGAAAATGCCCGGCTGGAATTTGAAGTTATCTGGGAGGAGCATGTCAAAAAAGGTATTCCCAGAGCTATTTTGACTGATTTAATCAGCGAGAAAATAAACAACATCAAAGACTCGATCCGGGAATCTGATCTTTTCCGCGATAAAGCCTTGCTGAAGAAGGTCATTGAAACCGGTGTTCCCAAGTCCTTACTGGAGCTGGTTGGAATTAATCGTTTCTTGAATAAACTACCAGAGAATTACCTCCGCGCCCTCTTTGCTTCCCGTCTCGCTGCGCACTATGTCTATAAGCACGGGCTGGACGCCAATGAAGTAGATTTTTACTGGTTCCTGGAAGAGTTTAAGAAAAGCTGAGCCAATCAGCTGATTTCGCCGCTAACGTAGGCCCGGGTTCTGGGATCCTGAGGAGCAGTCAGGACTGCAGAAGCCGGGCCGAATTCTAATAACTCACCCATGTAAAGGAAGGCAACATAATCAGCCAGTCGTCTGGCCTGACGAAGAATGTGAGTAACCACCACAATCGCATAATTTTTTTTCAGGCTCTGCAGCTGGGCTTCAACATTGCGGCTTGATTGAGGATCGAGAGCTGAGGTTGGTTCATCGCCCAGGATAATTTCCGGTTCAACAGCCAGTCCCCGGGCTAAACAGAGTCGCTGTTGCTGACCGATGGAGAGGCGACTGGCGGGTTCATTCAGACGGTCTTTGACTTCTTCCCAGAGCCCGGCCAGTCTTAAGTATTTTTCTACCAGCTGGTTGAGTTCAGGTTTTTTTAAAGAACGGTGGATCTTAAGCCCAAAAGCAATATTGTCGTAAATTGACATAGGCAGGACCTGTGGCTTCTGGGACAGCAGGCCCATCTTTTTTCTGATCTGGGTGACATCAACGTCGCGGCCGTAAATATCTTGATTGTCCAGCAGTATCTGACCTTCCACTCTGGCCTCCTCCACCTCATCCAGCAGGCGGTTCAGGCTTTTCAGCAAAGTGGTCTTGCCACAACCAGAAGGTCCAATGATTACTGTTAGGCTCTTATCAGGAATGTTGAGGTTGATATTTTTCAAGACCTGATTCTGGCCATAATAAACACTGACATTTTTAAGAACTAATCGTCCCTTATCAACCATCGGTTTCTCCCGCCTTATTCATTTTTATCTAACCTTATGCCGGCTCAATTTCCGTCCAAAATATCTGGTCAACAGACTGATGAACAGAATTAGCAGGGTCAGTATGGCAGCTGAGGCAAAAGCTCGTTCCCGAACTTCCGGAAAAGGAGAATTAAGCTGGAAAAAAATGGCCAGGGGCAAAGTTGCGACTGGTTGAAACAAAGAGGTTGTGATTCGATCGGTATAACCAGCTGTAAAGAGTACCGAGGCTCCATCTCCAAGGCCACGCCCCAGGGCAATGAGGACCGAGGTGATTAAGCCGGGCAAAGCCTGATGTAAGACCACCCTGGTAGCTGTTTGCCAGCGATTGGCTCCCAGGGCATAGCTGGCCTCTTTGAGTTCAGGTGGAACCAGTCTGATGGTTTCATCCAGGGCCCGGCTCAAAATGGGCAGCTCAACCAGAGCGATAGTGATCATACCGGCCAGAAGTGAGGCCCGCAGGTGGAGCATGAGCATCAGCAGAAAGCCAAAGACTCCATAGACGATAGATGGAATACCCCAGAGGACATCGAGACTTAATCTGATCACTTCAGCCAGGAAAGATCTCCTTTTAAGATAGGTATTAAGAAAGATAACCGTGGGCAGAGCAATGATCAGTGCAATGAAGGTGGCTCCTAAAGAAACTTCCAGCGAACCGATGATAGCATTGAGAATACCACCTTGTTGGCCGAGGTAATAACCAGTACCAGGTGTCTGGAGGATCATCGATAATTTCAAAGCGGGCAGGCTTTTCCAGAGAATCGTAACCAGAATAATAGACAGTATAACCACAACCAGAATGACCGAGGCCAGCAGGATTGATTTGAAACCCGCTTCGGCCTGATGCCTTCTCTTCAGGCGGCGGTCAGTGCCTGGCTGGTGACTGCTCATTAATCTGTCCTCCCTTCTAATTTATTTAAATACAGGCGAGCAGCCAGGCTGAAAATGATTACCATAAAAAGTAGCACAATGGCAACCAGATTAAGGGCCGCTTCATAACCGGGGATGGATAACATCTCCCCATAATTATTAGCCAGCAAAGCTGGCAGCGGGTAGGCAGGTGAAAAAAGCGAAGTTGGAATGACGGGGACATTACCAACTACCATCATGACGGCCAGGGTTTCGCCGAAGGCTCGAGACAAGCCAAGAACACAGGCAGCAGCCACTCCTGGTGCTGATTTTTTTAAGACTATAAACTGAACCACTTCCAGGCGAGTTGCACCCAGCGCCAGAGCAGCTTCTTTGAGGTCAGCCGGTACAGCGCTGAGGACTTCGACTGAAACGTTGACAATAGTGGGTACGATCATTACTGCCAGGACAATCCCGGCTGTCAGGATACAATAGCCAGAACTGTAAGTACCAAAAAGAGGAGCCAGATACTTTCCTACCAGCGGTACAATCAACAAGATACCCCACATGCCATAGATGACCGAAGGTAATCCAGCCAGCAGATCAAGGACTGGCACCAGCCATTTTTTCAATCGGCCAGAGGCGTAATCAGAAATATAGATAGCTGTCAGAATAGACAGAGGAGCAGCCAGAATAAAGGCGGTGATGGTCACCCAGAGGGTACCGAGGATAAATGGCCAGAGGCCAAATTGCCCTCTCTGTGGTTGCCAGGCTGAGGAGAAAAGGATGGTTGATAAGGATTTTAAGGACAGGAGTGGAAAAGCCTTGACGAGCAGCAGAAGGAAAATACTGATAGCCAGAATGATGGGGAAAAGAGAGAACAGTCCGGCCACCAATTCCTGGCCTTTTCCTTTTTTCACTTGCCTGATCCTCTTCCCGGTCTTTTAGTTTTCCAAAAGTTTCTGCTTTTCTGTTTGAGCCAGATTTTGATCCAGGGCGAGATAACCAGTTTCAGCCGCCAACTGCTGCCCGCGGTCAAGAACCCAGAGGAGAAAATCTCTGACCAGTATCTGCTTGACCGGTTGCTTAACTACCAGATATAAATTTCGGGCTGGAGGCGAAGGGTAAAGTCCCCTGGAGATAGCCAGCGTTAGCTCATCCCGCTGGCCATAGAAATTCTCCTCGGGGGTCAGTTGCCCGTTGCCATCGAGATCGAGCGGACCGATGGCCAGGCCGGGATGAGGCTTGCCCGTCTGGGGATGATAGGCAAAGTTCAGATTGTTAAAACCAAGTCCGGTCGGATCCTGGCGTACAGCCTCGGCCAGGCCCGGATCGCCATAAATAGCTATTCCCTTCAGGTCCTCCTGATGGCCGCCCAGGAAGGCCGCCCAGGTTTCAGCCGCTCCGCAGGCATCGGAACGGGTGTAAAGATGAATCGGTGTTTTGCCTGGCTGTCCATAAATTTCCTCCCAGAACTTAATCCGGCCTTCTATCCAGATTGACCGTAAAATTTCTCGAGTCAGACCCCTTGCCTGCATGAGTTTCAGAACGGGATTTCTGACATTTAAAGTCATCACAACTGCATCCCGGGCAACAGCCAGAGGTAAAGCTCCCTTTTCTATTTCTTCCGGAAAAATTTCTCTGGAAATCATGCCTATATCAACCAGACCGGAAAGGACATCGGCCATTCCCTTGCCGGCACCACCGGCCTGGAGATCAATCTTAACCGCCGGATTTTCTTTTTGATATTCTTCTACCCAGCGAACGGCCAGCGGATAAAGAGCCCAGGCTCCGGAGATGCTGAGCTGACCGGCGTGGCTTCTTTCCTGGCCAGTCATTCTCTGCTCGGCTCGCTCGAGGGAAGAAGGCTGAGGTAAAGCAGAAAAATTAAAAACAAGGTTTAGACATATCATCAGAAAAGAAAAAAATCCGAAGGTGGAAATCATTCTTTCAAAATTGACTCTTTTCATCTTGTTCCTCTTTTTGGTCGGCACTTTTTAAAAACCTACCTGAAGCAGCAAAAGAGCTGCCTGTTGATCAGGACCACTTTCGGTCTGATGGTATTCATAATTGGCCTGTAGCTTCGATTTCTCGGTTAAAAACCAGTTAATCCCGGCCGTATAAATAGTGGTCTTTTGAGCAGGAAGATGACGGTCAAGATTAATGGCCTCCAGTCTGCCGACCAGCTGTAGTTTCTGGCGCAGGAGAGAATAAGTGGCCAGAGTATACCAGCCCTCTTTTTTGGTCCGGTCGTCTGTTGCCCGGATGAATTCAGCTTGAAGGGCCAGCCGCTGATAACTAAAGGCCAGCTCCAGGCCGTACCTGTTTCTTATGATTAAAGCCGGATTGTCGCTGGCTGTTTGCCTGCCGTTATAAATAGAGAAGGCCAGAGACAGAGGCTTCCAGGGGTGAGCTACCAGCCGTCCGGCCAGATCTTTGTGATCGTTGGTGTCGGCCTTATTTGCCCCGGAACCATTGAAAAGACCGATGGAATAATCAAAAATTGAATAAGAGCCAAAAACAGCGGCGCCAAGGTCACGGCCAGCTGAACCATTGTCCCGGCCCGGGACCAGTTTCTCGACGACCTGAGAACGGTTAACAGTCAGGAGGTCAGAAGAGGAAGTAATATTTTCCAGACTGAATGGGACCAGGAATTGCCCGGCTCTGAGATTTATAACCTGAGTCGGAGTAAATTCTGCCTGAGCATCCAGCAGGGCTGGCGACCTGGTAAAATCAAGTTGGATTTTAAATTTTAATGTCTTAAGGACCTGTCCTCCAAGCGAGAGGCGGGCCCTTCTGATAGAAAAGGTATCGTTGCCTTCACTTTTCCAGGCAGCTTGCATCTGAGCATAGCCTGATAGTTTCAGTTGAAGCGAAGATTGAATAGTCGGAGCTTTTTTATCTGACTCGTCCTTGTCCAGAATATCTCCTGCCCGGCAGGCCTGGGCCTTAATCGGAGCTATAAAAAGGCTGAAATAAACCACGGCTGAAAGCATCATCAGGTAGATGCACCGCCTCATTTCCCTTCCCTTTCCGCTGATTTTTTCTGATTAATAGCCATCTGCCTGTCGAGAACCTCGGCAAAAGTGGTTTGCTCTAAATGTCTGGCCACCATGTCTCTGACCTCTTTCCAGACTGATCTCAAGCCACAGTTTTCTTCGAGAGGGCAGGGTTCATGTTCGATCACACTGACGCAATTAATCGGAGCCAGAGGGCCGTCCATAACCCTGATCACTTCCGCTACTGTAATCGTGTCCGGTGGCTTTGATAGAAAATAGCCGCCATGCGGGCCCTTTTTGCTCTTAACGTAGCCGGCCCGACGCAGTGATAAAAGAATCTGTTCCAGAAACTGCGGGGGGATGGCTTGAGCCAGAGAAATAATTTTAATGGGCACCGGACCCTGTCCGTAGCGGGCGGTGAGCTCCAGCATGGCCCGACTGGCATATTCACCTCTGGTAGAAAGCTTCATGGTTCACCATAATAGTTGATTAATATTATCGACTATATCATATATTATTTTGTCAGTTGCTTGTCAAGCATTTTTTGCTGAACCAGGTCGACCTCTAAGGAGCGAACCATCCTCCTTTTATCTATTCAAGCCCCTGCCCCTTTCTGCCTGATCGGAAATATTCTTTTTTCTCGTCTCGCTGGTGCTGGTGCTGCGCTGCCGGCGGCGAGCCACCCTGACTTAATTGAACAAATTTCTAAAATATGACATGATTATAAAAAAACGGAGGCCAGGATGAGAATTAGACGGTCAGTGCTGATAACCTTTTCTCTTTTAACTTGTGGTTTTTTAATGTTTCTGGCCCCACCTTCCATTTCCGGTCAAAGTGGGTCACCCAGTGTTGTTTTTAAAGAGCTGGAATGGAACTTCGGGAGAATAAAACAAGGAGAAGTGGTCAACCATGAGTTTATGTTTAGAAATGAGGGTACGGCTCCGTTGAAGGTGACCCGGGTGGCAACTTCCTGTGGTTGTACGGCCGCTCTCGTTTCACAAAAAGAAGTTGCTCCGGGAAAGGAAGGGCGAATTAAGGTCAGTTTTGATTCTCGCGGCTACAGCGGTCAGGTGGTCAAGTATATTTATTTTGACAGCAACGACCCGAAAAAGCCACAGGTAGAATTAACTGTCAAGGGAGAGGTGGAAACCGGTCCGGCGGCCAGGCTGGAGCTTGATCGTTATAACCTGGACCTGGGGATTTCCCTCGAGGGAGAAGAAACCTCGACTAAATTGCTCGTCAGGAATAGCGGACAGCTGGAACTAAAACTGGAGACGGAAAGCCCGGAAGTGGCTTTTTTCATCAAGGATCGTCCAGTTAGTTTTCCTTTAAGGGTGCCAGCCGGCAAGTCGGTAGAAGTGGAAATCAGATTGCCGGGCAGAGCCGGTCGCACAGGGCTGCTCCGCGACTATATTATGCTCAAGAGTAATGATCCGGTGAGGCCCACGGTTTCGATTTTTATCAGTCGTTACGTGGTGACCAAGGAGGAACTCAAGGAGCTTTTTGAGAAGTACAAGCAGGTGCTGGAAGAAAAATCAGTGTGAAGCCTGATTTAAATCAGGCGGCGAAACAGGCGAAGACAGAAGTGTTTCCTGTCTTGTCGGGCGAAGATAGAAAAATTATTGAGGCTCGAAATAATATCAGTCATGGCCGGTAAAGCTAAAGATAAAAGGCAAATAATTACTGTCCAGGTGCAACCCAAAGCGAGACAGCAGCAATTAATCCAGTTGTCTGCCACTGAGTTTAAGGCCAGATTGAAAGCTGCTCCGGAGAGGGGTCAGGCTAACGCCGAGCTACTGGCTCTTCTGGCTGATTACTTTGGATTGCCTCCTTCCCGGTTGACAATCATTCAAGGTAAGACTGCCAGAACAAAATTAATAGAAATCAAAAACACCACGGCTGCTGAGAAAACCAGCCGATAACCTGCGTCTATTTAGAAGTCAGACAATTTAAAAAGTTTAACTTAGTGACCCTGGTTATGATAAAATGAAAAAAAACTAAAGGAGAAGGGTCAATGAACTATCAAATCAAGAATATTCTCTGGTCAACGGACTTTTCTGCTGAGTCCTTAGCCGCTCTTAATTATGCTAATTATCTCGCCGAACATTTTAAGGCTTCAATTAAAGCAGTTCATGTTGTACCGGATTTTGCTCCTGCTCTTTATGAAACGAGAGCGATGATGGTGGCTGATCTGATCAAACGGCAGGAAGACCTCATAGCCAAAGCCAGAAAGAGATTAGAGAAAATTTCGGCCAAGAATCCGATAAAATTTTCACAAATCCTGATAGAGACTGGCTCAGCGGGGAAAAAGGTACCCGAAATTGCTGAAAAAGAACATTGCCAGCTGATTGCTGTCGGGCGGAAAGGGATGTCTGCGCTGGAGAAGATTTTGCTGGGCAGCGTGGCCAACCAGATACTCCGGCGCTCGAAGGTCCCGGTATTGATTGCACCGAAAAAACGGGGCCAGGCCGAAATTAAAAAGATACTGGTTCCGACAGATTTTTCAGCTGGCGAAGAAAAGGAAAGAGATTATGCCTGGGCGCTGGCCAGCAAACTTCAGGCTGACCTGACTCTAATCTATGTCCTCGAGCTTTATGATTTTAAATTTTCTCCAGAAGAAGTAAAAGCCCTGATGGATGAATCTTTAGCCCGGCTGCAAAACAGAAAGAAAAGGAGGTCAAATATTAAGGTGGAAGAAGTGGTAATAAGAGATTTGAATGCTCCGGCTGGGATTGTGACCTATGCTAACCGCCATAAATTTGACCTGATCTTGATGTCCACCTGTGTTTCACCCGTGGAAAGATTTTTCCTGGGGAGCACGACTGAAAAAGTCATTTCTTATGCTACCATGCCGGTTCTGGCTCTGCCCGCGGCCTATTGTAAAACGTGAGGATAGATAATCATCAGGTTTTCTGGCTGGCCCTGAATTATCTGGTAACTGATGGCTGTTTATCGGCGGGTAAAGCTCTACGTTTTTTTGATTCAGAAGACAAATTATTAAATCCAGAACCAGCTTATTTAAGCTCTTGCCAGTTGAGTCCGCCTGCCAGGCAGAGAATTCTCTCCGGGGAACTGGTCAGTCGGGCCAGCCTGGAGGCGGAGCAGCTCGGGCGAAGCGGCTATACTCTGCTGAATTTTAAAGATAGCCAATATCCGCAACTTCTCAGGGAGATCGTTGAACCACCTCTTGTGCTTTATGCATACGGTCAGATTGATCTTCTCAATCAAGCCGGGGTGGCCGTAGTCGGTTCAAGACGTCCGACTGCTTATGGACGGCTGCTGGCTGACAAACTGGCTGATGAGCTAGCTGCCTGCGGTCTGGTGGTAACGAGTGGTCTGGCCAGAGGTATTGACACTTTAGCGCATCAGGGTGCTTTGCGCAGCGGAAAAACCCTGGCTGTCCTGGGGTCGGGGCTTGATCGGATTTATCCTAAGGAAAACAGATTCCTGGCCGAAAAAATAGCTGCCCGAGGCCTGGTAGTAAGTGAGTTTCCTCTTGGCTCTGAACCTCTAAGTTTCCATTTTCCGCTCAGGAACCGGGTGCTGAGCGGTCTATCGCTGGCTTGCCTGGTAGTTGAGGCTGGCCTGAAAAGCGGCGCTTTGATTACGGCCGGACTGGCTCTTGACCAGGGGCGGGAAGTCATGGCGGTACCCGGGCCGGTGACTTCCGACCTGAGCCGGGGAACGCATTTTTTGATAAAACACGGGGCTAAGCTGGTTGAATCAGTGGAGGACATTGTCTCTGAGTTACCTTTTCCCTGGAATGAAGCTGCTCTGAATCGGTTGACCACCAGACAGCCGGCGAGTCCAGAACTCAATAACCAGGAGAAAAAGGTGCTTCAGGCTCTGCCTGAAAACGAGGTTATTCACATTGACGAATTATCTGATAAAATTCAGATACCGGTAGGTGAACTGCTGACTGTTCTCCTGAGCCTTGAGATGAAAGAAACAGTCATTCAGGAGCCGGGTAAATTTTTTCGCAGGAGATGCTAAGTGGCGAAATCATTGGTAATTGTAGAATCACCAGCTAAAGCCAAAACAGTTAACCGTTATCTTGGCCCCGGCTACCTGGTTAAAGCCTCGATGGGGCATGTCTGTGATCTGCCCAAGAGCAAACTGGGCGTGGATATTAAAAATGATTTTAAGCCGACCTATCAGATCATTCCCGACCGCCGCCGGCTGGTAGCTGAGCTGAAAAAATTGGCCGAAGGAAGTGACCAGGTAATTCTGGCGGCTGACCCTGACCGGGAAGGAGAAGCTATTGCCTGGCACATCAGCCAGTTGCTGGAACCAGTCAATCCAAAAATATATCGGGCTGTCTTCTATGAAATAACAGAAAGAGCTATAAAAGAGGCTTTTTCCCGCCTGGGCACACTTGACCAGAACAAGATTAATGCCCAGCAAACCAGGCGTATCCTGGATCGGCTGGTAGGCTATTTGATCAGTCCTCTTCTCTGGAAAAAAATCGGCCGGGGGCTGAGTGCCGGGCGAGTTCAGTCTGTTGCCCTCAGGTTAATCTGCGACCGCGAGAAAGAAATTAAAGCTTTCAGACCGGAGGAATACTGGACAATCACCGCCCATCTTCGAGCAGAAGCACCACCTGATTTTAAGGCTAACCTGGTCAAAATTGAGGGCAAAAAAGCCAGGATAAATGATGGACAGCAGGCCCGGGCTATTCTGGATGCCTGCCGTCAGCAACCATTTGTTATCCAGAAGATTCAGGTCAAAGCCAGGAAGAAGAATCCACCTGCTCCCTATATTACTTCTACCATGCAGCAGGAGGCTTACCGCCTGTTACATTTTCCAGTCAAAAAGACAATGTCCGTCGCCCAGCGGTTATATGAAGGTTTGGAACTGGGCGAACTGGGACCGGTCGGGCTGATTACTTATATGAGAACGGATTCGGTTAGAATTTCTGAAACAGCCAGGAACGAAGCTAAAAAATACATCGAAGAACATTTTGGTCCTGATTATGTGCCGGTTAAACCGGTCATTCACAAATCGAGAAAAACAGCTCAGGAAGCTCACGAAGCGATTCGCCCCACCCATCTTGACCTGCCACCAGCCAGAGTTAAACCTTTTCTAAAAAAAGAAGAGTATGATCTTTACCGTTTGATCTGGAACCGCTTTCTTGCCTCTCAGATGAGCCCGGCTGAAATTGAGGAAACGCAGTTCGAAATAACCACCGGGCCTTATGAATTCCAGGCAAAAGGCGAAGTGGTTAAATTTAAGGGCTTTCTGGCTCTCTATGAAGAACAGCGGCTGAGGTTTGACGGCGAAGACGCCGAGGAGCGGACTAAGAAGGGTGAAGAAGCCAGGGAACTGGCTCCGGCCGAGACGGGGACCCTACCAGTAGCCCGAGAAGGAGAAATTCTTACCCTGCTCAACCTGGAGAACAAGCAGAATTTCACCCAACCACCGCCTCGCTATACAGAAGCGACGCTGGTCAAAGAGCTGGAAGCCAGGGGTATTGGTCGTCCCAGCACTTATGCTCCGATTATCTCCACTTTGCAAAACAGAACCTATGTGGTCAAAGAGGAAGGCCGGTTTAAACCGACCGAGCTGGGAATATATGTGACTGATTTTCTGGTTAAATATTTTACTGAATTGTTTGATTATCGTTTTACAGCCAGAATGGAAGAGCAGCTGGACAGAATAAGTGATGGTCAGGCTGATTGGTTGGACGTGCTGCGCCGTTACTATGAGCTTCTGGAGAAATATCTCCAGCAGGGACAGGAGACTGATTCAGTTAAGAAGAATGGCATACCGGTTGAGGATAAATGCCCCAAATGCGGCCGGAACCTGGTTATCAAAGAGGGCCGTTATGGCCGCTTTAAGGCTTGTTCGGGTTATCCTGAATGCAAATATAAGGAATCGCTGGTCAAAAAAGAGACTAAAACGATCGAAGCCAAATGCCCTCTTTGTGGTTCGCCTCTCGTCTACCGGCGGGGCAAATACGGAACATTTATTGCCTGTTCCAATTATCCCCGCTGCAAATATATTCATAAGGAAAATTCTGACACCGGCTTGCCCTGTCCGCTGGGTTGTGGGGGGACAATTATTAAAAGAAAAACAAAACGAGGAAAATATTTTTATGGGTGCAGTCACTACCCGAAATGCCGCTTTGCCACCTGGGACGAAATAATTCAAGAGACCTGTCCGCAATGTGGCTCTACTTATCTACTAAAAAAAATGGCTAAAAAAGGCAAGCCCTACCTTTACTGTCAGAAATGCGATTATGTCCGCTATTTAAACGGGGATGAACTAAATCAACCTGAGGTAGAAGCTAAAGGAAATCAGAAGCAGCGGACGGATCAATCTGAAGAAGGTTTTCAGGCGGCCGGATCTTCTGCTGACTCCAATGAAAAAGGAAATTGAAGAATTTCTCAACTATCTAAGGCTTGAGAAGAATGCTTCTCCGCATACCGTCTCGGCCTATGGACGGGATCTCCAGCAATTAGCTTCTTACCTTAAAGAAAATGGCTATAACTGGCGGACAGCTGACACTCTGGCCCTGCGCGGCTTTCTGGCCGAACTTCACCAGCGCCATCTTAAAAAAAGCTCCATGGTGCGTAAGCTGGCTGCCATGAGATCTTTTTTTGCTTATGGCCTCAAAAAGCACTGGCGACAGGATAATCCGGCCAGTCTTCTGGCCACTCCCCGTCAGGAGCAGTCGATCCCGGGCTTTCTGACTGAAGAAGAAACTGCCAGGCTACTTGATTGGCCAGTTAACTCCGGTGATCCGCTGGACGTGAGAGACAAAGCCATCCTGGAGCTCCTGTATGCGGCTGGACTGCGTGTCTCGGAATTAACCTCTCTTAATCTTGAGGATATACATCTCAAGGAGAGGCTGATCCGGGTCAGGGGCAAAGGTAAAAAGGAAAGAATAGTTCCCTTTGGCCGGCAAGCTGAAAAATGGCTCAGGGAATATTTAGGGCTCCGCCCTTTACTCGCCTTAAATAAAGTGCCAGAGCTGGCTGTTTTTCTTAACTACCGTGGGGAAAGGCTCAATGCCCGTTCGGTTCAGAGGCTGGTTCAGAAAAGGCTCAACCAGATGGCCATGGCGAGGAAGATTAGCCCGCATTCCTTGCGACATTCTTTTGCTTCCCATCTATTGAGCCGTGGGGCCGATCTTCGAGCGATTCAGGAATTACTCGGTCACCGAAGCCTGGCCACCACTCAGAAATATACCCATCTTGATTTAGGTCATCTGCTGGAGGTCTATCGCCAGTCTCACCCCCGCTCCTGACATATTTTCCACCAGTTGAGCGCAACAGACGACAAAAATTGGAAAAGAGGGAAAAGGCGGAAGAGGCAAAGTTGTTGACTCTCTCCTCCGCCTTTTTTCTTACCGGTTTTACTTTGACTCGCCGACGGTAATCCGGTCTTTGAGCTGATTAAAAATTTTTTCCCCGATGCCCTGGACCTTCATCAGATCTTCCACCTTTTTGAAGGGCCCATTTTGAGTCCGGTAGTCGATAATGCGCTGGGCGACCTTTGGTCCGATTCTCGGCAGGCTCTCCAGCTCAGCTAAAGTGGCTGTATTGATGTTAATCTTGCCCGCCGCCGGCTTGTTCTGATTTTGAGCCTGAGCCCAACCGCCACCAGCCAGGGATAAAAAGACCAGGATGGCCAGATTGATGGCCAGTGCCTTAACCAAAACTTTTTTCATGGGAAACCTCCTCTCACTCGTACCTGATGCAAAAAGCGGGCCAGGCTGGCTGCTTTTGATAAGTTGTTGTTTATCACTGAGATAGTTGCGGTCAGGAGAGGTTTAAAAGTCAAGAAAAATTGACGCCGGCTCTTTTTAAGTCCAGTAGACTTAACCCCATGGAAGATCCAGAGACATTTTTTGAGCTTTAAAGAAAAGATAAAGATCGGAAACCTGAATTTTTAGCTTTAAGTCTTTCCAGATAAGCCCGCACTTTTCTCAGCGCTCGTCCCCGGTGGCTGATTTTATTTTTTTCTTCAGTTGTCATTTCAGCCAGAGTTTTCCTGAGGGGAGGGTAGAAAAAAACAGGATCATAGCCGAAGCCGTTCTGGCCCCTGGGCTCAGGCAGTATCCTGCCTTTTAGCTCTCCTCTGTAGACTTTAAGAATCTTCCCTTGCCTGGCCAGACTAACGACACAGATAAATCGGGCTTTTCTGTTCTGGTCAGGGATATTTTTCATCAATTTCAGGAGTTTTTTGATGTTTTTTTCGTCGGTAGCCTGCCGACCAGAAAAGCGGGCCGAGAAAACACCGGGTTTTCCCTGGAGTGCTTCTACTTCCAGACCGGAGTCTTCAGCCAGCACCAGCCCGGGGTATTTCTGGCTGTAAAACATGGCTTTTCCCCGACTGTTTTCTTCGAAAGTTCTGCCTTTTTCCTCAAATTGCCCGAAGTCCGGGTAATCACCCAAGCTTTCAATCCTGATATTCAAACCGGCCAGCAGCTTTTTGATTTCTCTGGCTTTCCCTGGATTGGTAGTTGCCACCAGCAGCTGCTGCTCAGTCAAGCTTGAACTCCTCCAGCTCCCCCAGATCCAGAACTGCTTCATTAAATTCCTGTTCTTTGTCTTCAGAACCAACGGCCGTAAAAGAAACAACCAGAAATGGTCCATCTTTTTTCAGGCTGAGATGTTCAAGTCTGATTCCATGATGAAAACTAAGCTTCCTGAGCTTGGATAGCAATTCAGGCTGCTCTCTGAATTTAAGATGATAGTGATAGATATGTTTTCTTAGATAAACCTCTTCCACTTTTCTAAACACCACCAGAGTGGCAATAATGATGGCAGTAAAAATTATGGCCGGAATATAATAGCCAGCACCGATGATTAACCCCAGGCCCGCCACTACCCAGAGAGTGGAGGCCGTCGTTAAACCGATGACTGCTCCCTGGGCGTGAATAATTGTCCCGGCCCCCAGGAAACCGATGCCGGTAACGACACCGGCGGCCATTCTGACCAAAGAATCAGGCGACGCACTGCTGCCCTTAATGAGCCCGACGGCCATACTCATCAACATGGCTGAGCCAAGGCAAACCATGATGTTAGTCCGAAAGCCGGCCGGTTTCTGGCTGGCTTCCCTTTCCAGGCCGATCAGCCCGCCAAGAGCAATGGCCAGAATTAACTTGAGAATTATTTCTAAGATATCCATCTGATGGCGACTCTCCTTCTTGACCAAAATCAAAATATATAACTTTTGATGCTTATGATTTTATTAAAAAACAAGAAAAATTTAAAGGCAAGAGGCTGGTCTGAGTCCGGCTTTTAGCTCAGCGTCAAAAGGATGATACCGGCCAGGCCCAGCATGATCCCGAAATAAGCTGCAGGCTTGATTCTTTCCTTAAAATAAGCCAGTGACAGAACAACGGCAGCGATGATCGGGCCAGCCTGAATGACCGGAAAGACTACTGGCTCCGGCAGCCCGGTCAGGGCCTTTAAAGTAAAGAAATTACCGGCGACGCTGCCGGCCGCGGCCAGAGCGCCAAAAGACAGAGCCTGGCGGGGAAGTTTCATCTTTTTTGCCGCGAGATAAATCATAAAAACCAGGGCCCCGGCCAGAAAAGTTACGAAAAGATATGACCATAAATTGATCTCAGCCAGGCGTACTGCTGCCGCCTGAGAAATCTGAGGAATACCAGTCAGGAAAAAAGTCGCCAGTAAGAAAATAAGCCATCTTAAAAAAAGACCTGATTTCTGACTTTCGGGAGTTGAGCCGGCCAGTGAAATCAGAATAATCCCGGCGATGATCAATAAAATTCCCAGCCCAATTAAAGTCGTAACCTGTCTGTCCCAGAAAATGATCGAAAAGATAACCGGATTGAGAAAGGTCATGGTGTAAATGGAAATAGTCAGGGCGTAGCTTCCGATTTTTAAAGCCTGAAGAAAAAAGAAATAAGCTATGGCTCCCCCGGCGCCGCCAGCTATCGCCAGTAATATCACCGGGAGAGTAAAATTTAAAGCCTGGCCACTTAAAATTAAAATCAGCAGACAGTAAAATGAAGCCAGAGCAAAAAGGCTGCCGGTGAGCTCAGAGGAGTTTAATCCACGCAGACTCCCCAATTTCATTACAAAATTCATGGCGACGTAGCCGGCGATGGCCAGAAGAAGAAATAACCAGCCCACGATTAGATCCCTTGCGATTTCTCAGAGAGACTATCCTACTATTAAAGGCAAGCTAAATAAAGCAATCAGCAATAAGCAGATTCTTCGCCAGCTCGGCCTTACCATTCCTGCCCTCGGGCTGAGGTGACTTATCCCGCTGTTAAAAGTCAATGGTCTTAGGTCAGATAAATATCTTTATTGTTTAGTCGTGGAATCCTGACCCGGAACAGGAACCACAGGAAGGAAAAGCTAGGAGCACCAGGGTCTTGTCCTCAAGCGTCAGATGAAATATAAAGAAAGAAGAGCAAAAAATAAAAACTATATTGGAAGGCAAAACATTTAACCTGAAGCTTGCAGTTCAGGAAATTTAAGTTTGAAGGCGGTGAAGCATGAGAAAAAGGGGCAGAGAAGGCTTTATGCTTTTTATCATTCTGTGCCTTTTCATCGGCTGTCGAAGCGATAATTCCAGGCAAAATTCAGAGCCTGCTGGCCTCAGCCTCGAAACGACTGTTTCTCCTTTTCGACCGGCGCGCGGTGAAACTATCGTCATCGAGTCAACTGTCCGGACGGCGAAAAGCGGGCCGGTGAAAATTGAAGCCAGAATGCTCATCCCGGGTAAAGGCCTGGAAATTCTTTCCATGACTGAGGTCAGGTCGGCCGATCCAGCTTCAAAAAAATTTCGCGGGGAAAGAAAAGTAGAGGCTGACGCGCCGGAAGGATTTTATACGGTGACAGTGACGGCGACCCAGAGCAGCCGGCGGGCGGTGAGCAAAGCGAGTTTTCTTCTGGGGAACTTGATCGGTGATTTTACCATTGTCAGCAGTTTCGCGACTGACGGACTCGAAAAAGACATGCGGGCCTATTTTGAGGAATTTAAAAAAACAGGTGGCAATCTGCTTATTCTCCACAGCCTGATTACCGCTGATCGCGCCTTCTATCCTTCAACTGTTTGCCTGAAGGCGGCGGCGGCCGGTAGCCCGGAGGATAGAGTCGGTCTGGCTTTAAAACTGGCCGCTGAATATGGCCTGACTGCCCTTCTCAGTGTGAGCTGGGACATGACCCGCGAGATGCCTTATAGTGAATGTCTTGATAGCACCAAAAAGATCATGAATGAGCTCTGGACTCTGTATGGTAACGAGCCGGCACTGGCCGGTTTTTATAATTACCAGGAAGGGAGCGGGACCTATTTGGTCTGGCAGATGAGAGAATTCTGCTCGGCAGCGAAATCTCACGACCGGGGGCTCCTCACCGCCTGTGCCCCTTATATCGACGACCCGCTCCTGGCCGGCTACCTCGCTGCCCTTGATGACCTGGATATAGTTATTTACCAGGGAGCGGTAATGGCTTCTTACCGAAAAGATAACCGCCGCTGCTTTCCTTATCGTCGGGTAAAAGATTTTGCCAGCCTGTCGGCTGGAGCGACCAGGGTCAAAAATAAAATAACTTTATCTCATGTTGAATTGTTCGGTTATCTCGAGAAACAATATGCCGGCCACTATCTGGCTTCTCCGCAGGATATTTATCGTCAAATGTTAAGCGCGGCCAGTACTTCCGGTCCAGAGGGGATTATTTTCTTTACCTATCATACCAATATTTATGACTATGCTAAAACCATCCCGGCCGCCAGGGAATCGAGAACCGGGGTGACCAGAGGTCTTCAAGCTTTTCGACTGATCGCTAAAACAGCTGCTCTTCATTCAACTCATCTGGGCCTCTATATTCCCTATAATGACTGGTGGGCCGACCGCTGGACAAACGCCGTAGTGCCGGCGATCGATGCTTTCCGCTCTCTTGGCCTTAGTCCGGATATTCTGCCTTTTATCCCCCGCCAGGGAGAAGAAGTTCTGCCCTATTATCCTTACCATGAGAATGAAGAACAGCTTCAGTTTCTGCTCAAAAATCGTTATGTCCTTGTCCTCAGCGATATTGCCGGTATGCAGGACCCGGATAGCCAGATGCTAAAAGAGTTTGTAGAACGGGGCGGGGTGGCGATCCTTTTTGGCCCCGCTATTCCCTATGGAGACAGATTTGAACGGGAAGAGCTTGTCGGCGGCCAGGAAAGTCCGGCTGGATTTCATCCCTGGCTTAAAATTGAAAAGTCGTGGGGGAAAAGAACTCAAAAAGACAGAATCTATCATTTAAAAATGACCAGAGCTTCTTCCTGGCAGCCGGTCACGGCCACAGTTTTAGCTTCATTTGAAGATGGCAGGGCGGCTATTCTAGCCAATCATTATGGTCAGGGCTGGTGTTTTACTTTTCCGCTGAGTCTCAGGGAGGCGGCAAGAGACTGTCCGGAGGTAGTCGGCGATTTAATTGATCTGGCTCTGGGTGAATATGGGCTGAAGAGAGAGTTTGAGGTGTCTGGTCTCAGTGAGGAATTTGATCTGGCCGAGTCTTCGAGCGGCGAGGCCAGATATCTGGCTGTCGTGAATCATGGCGATTCTCCACGCCGGATAAGCCTCAGTCCTTTAAATCTTAATTCCCTGGAGATATATGAAATTAAAAATGAGACCTCCGGAGAAATTCTCCAGGTCGGGAGCGCAGAGGCTTTAAAAAATATCTACGTTGTCGTTCCCGCCTGTGATTATGTTTTGCTGTCAGTGCGGAAAAAGACAGTCGGTCATTAGACGCGAGTAACAAGCGTTAGAGAGAAGACAATATGCGGCTGCTCTCTTCTATGAGGACTGATTCGACGGCCGGGGTAAAATTAAAAAGTCCATAAAATTTAGGTGCACAGTAACAGGCATAATCAGCCGGATCAAGGTAAGCCTCAGCCGTAGGTAAATAGCCAACATCTCCGTTAGCATAGCCGGCGGTCATCAGGCCCGGAAATTTTTCTCCAAGCTTGAGCCCCAGGCTGCAGAAAGCCTCGCCGGGGAGGCCCAGGATGGGCATCTCGCCGACTTTTATGGCCTGTACCGGCACATTATCAAGCCAGGGGGAGGCAGCCAGGGTTTCATAATGCTTTTCAATTTTTTTACGCCAGAAGCTGATCATGCGGGCAGCATGAGGAAATTGTCGGTTAGCTTCCAGAGCAGCGGCTGTTTCGAGGTCGAGATTTTCGCGGGGGAAAACAGACAGCGGCAGTCGGATCCTGTTTTCGGCCGCTTGTAAAGCCATGTTTTGCTTCCAGGTGGTATATTTTATGGATTTAAGAGCTCTGGCCGCTATAATTTTTCCAGCCAGATAATAGTCTTCTCTGGTTGCTCCGAGCCGCCGGTTCAGATAGGTAACCGGGTCAATATCCCCGCAGAAGCCCTGGAGGACCAGCGCCCGGTGGCCGGCTTTCTCGAGTTCACTGACCGCTGCCCCGGGCCAATCGGAGGAAATTTCTTTCGTCGGACCGAGCGTGACGGCATGGCAGGCATAGTTGAGCAGAAAAATCGAGCGTCTTTTCTGCCGGAAAATTCCCACCTTAAGCCACGGATCAAGGGGAGAAAAGCTGCTGAGCCGCCGGTTATAACCAATCGGTTCGACTGCCTCGGCGTGGAAGCCGAACTCTGCTTCTTGCAGCTTAGCCAGAGCCTGACGGGAGGCGGCCAGTAAGGCTGCAGGCAATTTCCTGACATATTCGCGGCTGATTTTACCCAGTCCGGGCAGAGGCTGAACAGCCGGCCCGGAGTGAGTGTGAGTACAGGCCAGAAGAATATTTTTAAAAGGGACTGCGGTCTCGACCGCTATCTGCCGGCGGCAGCGATCGGCAAAATCAACCGCAAGGGAAAGAAGGTCCAGGGCGATGATGAGAACTCTAACTTCGCCCGACTCGAGGCCTAGAGCTCGGGCTTTAAGTCTATCGCGGATAATAGTTGCCCTGCGGTCTAAATAAAAGCCAAATCCGGCCAGGTCCGTACCGAGAGGCGGGGTAATGTCAATTTCTCCATAGCCCGCCCTGAGCCCATTCGCCTTATTTTTATCCATTTGTTTTCTTCCCTCGACCTACCTTAAACGGCCAATTCTTATTTTTTCGCGGCTTAAAGTCCAGGGCCCCTTTCCCGGCTAAATTCTCCCGGTCTCAGGGCGTACTCTTTGGCCAGCGAATTCCTTCCCCTTCCTGGTGGTACTCTTCACGGGTCCCGTGGCGGCCAGATTAGATCCAGAGAGCGCTGCCAGAATTCCTGATATTTATCCCAGAAAACAAAATTACATCCCCAGTGCGGCGCCGGGTCAGAGGTAAAGGCCAACGTCCGTCCTCTGCCGACTTTCATCACGGCAAGTAAAGGATCTCCTGTTTCTTTAATCTGAAGTAAGATTTTTCCTTCCGGCCGGGGCCGGGTGCGGTTATAGCCCAGAAGAGGCGGAATCTGATTGAGGTCAAGACCGGAGAAAGCAGTCTCGCCGGCCGGTGTGACCTCCACTGAAAAGCCTTCAGTTGACTCCACCAGGTCTTCATAATCAAGGCATCTCACCGGTAGAATCTCAGCCAGGCGCGTCCGGCCCCAGCCGCCTTTGCCCTGCTCCCCGGTAAAAGAATACCAGCCGCCTAGAAACATAGCTGACTTGCCGCTTTCTATCGCCTCAACCGTCAGCCGGATACGATCGGGATATGTCAGGATTCTTTTACCGAATTTTTCACGGTCAAAAAAACTCGGGGCCAGTTGAAAGAGTTTGGCATCAATGTCGCTGAAGATAAAAACCTCATGGTCAGCCAGAACTCGTTCATAGTCGCCTGGCCCGAGCTGATTATAGAAATCCCAGGCCGGAACAGACTCGACCTGGTGCCGGCCACCGCTTTCCAGGGCTTCTTTGAGCCACCGCCCGTAATTAAAGATATCCAGTCCTTTGGGCGAATGATAGAAAGGAGTTTCGGCGAAAACCGGGCCGGTAAGAATTGCCCAATCGCCAACGTAATAAATTTTAGCCACCCGCTTTCTCCTTAAACTGGCTCTTTGAATACTATAAATTAAAGGCCAGTTTTAATTCAACATAAATTGCAGCTGGATCTATTTCAGGTTCGATTATGTTTTTGAACAGGTCGGTTAATTTCCGGGTGAGTTGGCCTGCTAAGACACAAGAACTTCACTTCTTTTGATCTGAGATGAACTAAGCTCAATCATTTCAGCTGGAAGCCAATAAGAATCTGTTTTTTCCATTCTCGTTAAGCCTTCATTCTTTTTTTTCGTTAGAATTCCTGGCCAGCCTATGCTAAAATTGAAATCAGAAAACAAAATATTTTCAATATCTTAAAAATGGAGTGGCCAGATGAATATCACTATTAAGAACGTTAAAGCCAGGGAAATTCTTGATTCGAGGGGTAACCCGACCGTCGAGGTTGAAGTCTTGCTGGAAGACGGAACGGTTGGTCGAGCAGGAGTGCCCTCTGGTGCTTCTACTGGTGTCCATGAAGCGCTGGAGCTCAGGGATGGTGATAAGAAAAGGTACAATGGCAAAGGAGTTCAGCAGGCCGTTGACAATGTAAACAAATTGATAGCTCCTGAAATCTGTGGTTGGAGTCCTTTTGATCAGGCAGCGCTCGATGATAAACTTATAACGCTGGATGGTACACCGAATAAAAGCAGGCTGGGAGCCAATGGCATTCTGGGTGTCAGCCTGGCTGTAGCCAGAGCAGCGGCACTGTCTCTGAGGCTTCCTCTGTATCGTTATTTAGGCGGACTGGGAGCCAGGGTTCTGCCGGTGCCGATGTTCAATATTTTAAATGGCGGGGTGCATGCTAACTGGCAGGGAACTGACCTGCAAGAATTTATGATTGCGCCGGCCGGCGCTCCTTCCCTGCGTGAGGCGGTCCGCTGGGGTAGCGAAGTCTATCAGGCCTTGAAGAGCGTTCTTAAAAGTCGGGGCTATTCGACGGGAGTTGGCGATGAGGGTGGTTTTGCTCCGGCTCTCAAGAAAAATGTAGAGGCCATCGAGTTAATTGTTGAAGCCATAGAGAAGGCTGGCTATAAGCCCGGGGAGGAAGTGGCAATTGCCCTTGATGCAGCTGCCAGCAGCTTTTATGAGGACGGGTTTTATAATCTGAGGACCGAAGGCAAGAAGGTCAAAGCGGAAGAGATGGTGGAGATTTATAGAGAGTGGGTAGAAAAATATCCTGTTTTTTCCATTGAGGATGGCCTGGCTGAAGATGACTGGGAAGGCTGGAAGATTTTAAACGAGCGACTGGGCCAGAAGGTTCAACTGGTCGGGGATGATATTTTTGTCACTAATGTGCAGCGGATCAGAAGAGGCATTGAAGAAAGAGCAGCTAACTCTGTTTTAATTAAATTAAATCAAATTGGAACCTTGACTGAAACTATTCAAGCTATTGATCTGGCCCGTCAGGCGAGCTGGACAGCCATGATTTCTCACCGCAGCGGTGAAACTGTCGATAGCTTTATTGCCGATTTTTCAGTGGCCATGGGTACCGGTCAGCTCAAGACAGGAGCTCCCTGCCGTGGAGAACGGGTAGAAAAATACAATCAGCTGATGAGAATTGAAGAAGAGCTTGGCTCCAGTGCCAGTTATGCCGGCCGCCGTATTTTCCGCCAGCCGAAGGCCTGAACGGTTTTCTTAAACTGACGGGTTCTAAATTTTGACCCGGGATAGAAAGAGAAGCAGACACCGGCCGGTGTTGGATTCAATCTCTATCACCCCTGGTAGAGCCAGATCTGATGGACCGGGATGCTTTGAACAAAAAGAGAAATGTTATAGCTTCCAAACAGGTGGCTGTTATTTTTATTTAGATTCTGAGCTGTTTATTTTATACTGCTCATTAAGGCGGAGACAATGGAAAAGAAAGAAATAACGGGCTGCTTGATTTTGATTCTGGTCAGCCTGGCTTTTCTGACTTCTGGCCTTGAGGCTCAGAACCGGAAGGGAAGAGTCCGCGTAGTTTCAGAACAGGCCAATATACGGCTCAAGCCGGATATCAGCAGTGAGATGTTGTTTCAGGTGCCAGAAGGCACTGAATTTCAGGTTGAAAAAAAAGAGGGCGAATGGTTTTTGATTTTGTTTGACAGAGCTGATGGCAGCCAGGGCAAGGGCTATATTCATGAAAGCCTGGTAGAGGTGATAACTCCAGCTGGAGGTGAGCAGGTTTCGCCGGTGAAAAAGGAAAAAGCGGCTGAAACCCGCCCGGCCGAGTCAGCCCGAGAGGTTAAAAAACCTGAAGCCAGGACCGATGCCACCCAGAAAACCGCCGCGAGTGGAGTTACCGTCGCTTCAGTTTTGAAAAAAATGTCTCTATCTGTTCACGGATTGCTGACTTATCTTTCACCCTCTGATTTAAACCAGGCAGCAGAAGGTGTGACCAATTATTATTATCAGACTTTCGGTTATGATCGACAGGCTGATCTGACCGGACTTCATTTTGGCGCTGGTTACGGACTCGACTTATTTTATAAATTATATCACGGCTTATATATTGGTCTGGGTTTTGATTATTACCAGCCTTCTAAAAGTAACAGGGCGAATTTTACCACCAGCGGGACAAATTATCTGATCTGGACAAAGGTTGGAGTGAAGGATTTACCTTTAAGAATTTCTTTAATGCTTCAGCCGGTGAAACGTTTTTATCTGAAAACAGGGATTGAGTATCATCTGGCTAAAGCTAATTATCTTTATTCTGTTTACCAGTCAGCTGGAACACCGGAGGAAAACTGGGCCAGCTGGACGGGACAGTCTTCCGGGCATTCTTTTGGCTGGCTGGTGGCCGGTGGGGTCAACCGGCCGGTTACTTCCTGGCTGGACTTCTTTTTAGAGGGATTTTACCGTTCGGCTAAGATTAAAAATTTTGATGGAGAAAACATCTATCTTGATTCGGACGGATTCGAGCAAAAAGAGAGCGGTAATCTTTATTACTGGCAGGTCCTGGCCTCGCCAGGCACATCTTACCCTGTTCTCTTTATCCGGGATCGGATACCGGCCGAGCCCGGCGTCCTTAACCCCCGAAAAGCTGAGATAAACTATTCTGGTTTCAGTCTCAAGGTTGGTCTGCACTTTAAATTTTAAGGCGGGTCGGCAGTCTGACGCAGTTAATTTCGCCTCAATAATTCCTGCCCCTTTTTGTTCTGGCGTTGCTCAGTGTTACGTTTTAGAATTATGTAATATTTCTGGTAGCCGGTACTATTCTTCGAATTTATAGCCGAGGCCTCTGACACTTTGAATAAGTGAGGCCAGCTGTCCCAGTTTCTGCCGCAGATGGCGGATATGAACATCAACTGTTCTGGTGACCACCACTTTCTCCTGGCCCCAGAGATGATCTAAAATTTCATCCCGGGTAAAAACCCGGCGCGGTCTGGAGGTCAGCAATTCCAGAATCTTAAATTCAGCCAGAGAGAGCTCTATCGGCTGGCCGTAAACTTGAACTTCATGTTTTTCGGAATCAATGACCAGCTTTCCATTAGCCAGGATTTTTCTAGCTGAACTTTCAGCGGCTGTGGCCTGTTGGCGCCGGAGGACAGCCTTTATCCTGGCCTCGAGCTCGCGGAGAGAAAAGGGCTTGGTAATATAATCATCCGCTCCGAGCTCCAGCCCCGCTACCCGGTCAGCTTCCTGGGTTCTGGCCGTCAGCATGATGATGGGAACAGAGGCTGTTTCCGGCCTTTTTTTAAGATAGCGGCAGATCTCCAGGCCATCAGTCCCGGGAAGCATCAGATCAAGAAGGATTAAGTCAGGCGGCTCCTGGGCCACCACTTTTAAAAACTTTTCCGGCTCAGCCAGAGCTATGACTTTGAAGCCAGCTCTGGTCAGATAAGTGCGAAGAAGCTCCAGGATATCTTCTTCATCATCCAGAACGGCTATAGTTCTGATCATCGAAACTATTCCCTTGATACCTTTATACGATTTTAGTCAGCCATTGTCTATTTCAACTTGTAAGCTTATTTTTTGTCTGATTCGATAAAATAGAGGAGGTTATCCCTGGCCCCTGGGGAAACAGTCCTGTCGGTTCCCCCGTCTAAAAAGCCGGTTCTTGAAAGGAGGTCCAGGAGATATCTCCTCCTGGTTGCATACTGAATGCCAACAAAGCCAGGCAGAGAGCAGAGCGAGCGTTGGCAGGGGACATCAAGTCCCCTTCAGGGTATTCGGGTTCTCTCTGCTACTGGGGCATCAGGATAACCTCCTCCACCTCTATCAGGAATCACAGATTTAGAGATACTTACTTCTAACCCTCAGGATGGGCCTCTAATGGCTGGAGCCGGAAGTCAGCAGATGCTTGATAAACTCTCCCCGGACTAAATAATAAGCTTCTTCAGCTATGTTCTTAGCCAGATCTCCTATTTTTTCCAGGTGCCGGCTCAAGAGGATGAAAAAAACAGCCAGGGGCAGGTCTATCTCTTTTTTATTGACCCGGTCCAGGTACTTATTCATGACCAGGGTTTTAAGGTCATCGACAAAAACGTCAAGGCCGATGGTCTGGCTGGCCAACCTGTCTTCTTTCTGGAGATAGGCCTCAATAGCTAAGGTTAACATTTCCTTTACTCTGGAAACCATTTCATAAAGTTCGGCCGGGAGTTTTACCGGTAGAAAAGCCCTGACTTCCTCCAGTCGCTGAACAAGATTCAGGCACTGATCAGGAATTCTCTCCAGCTCATGGGCGATGTTCATTGAGGCGAGAAGGAAGCGGAGGTCAACAGCTACCGGCTGATAGCGGGCCATCAGGGTGGAGGCCTTGTCCTGAATCCCGTTTTCCAGCAGGTCAGACTCCTTTTCCAGCCGAACTATTTCAGTCCTCAAAGATAGATCCTGTTCTGTTAATAACTGGCTGGAAGTATCCAGTACCCGCCTGGTTATTCCCGCCAGATAAGCCACTTTTTCCTTGAGCTCATTTAATTCCAGATCAAAGGTTCTTTCGGTCATTTTTATTTTCCAATCAGCCAAATCTTCCGGTTATATAATCTTCGGTCAATTTATTGGCGGGGTTGGTAAAAATTTTATCAGTCCGGTCAAACTCAACGAGTTCCCCCAGCCAGAGAAAAGCCGTAAAATCAGACACCCGGGCTGCCTGCTGCATATTGTGAGTGACAATGACCACCGTGTAATTCTTCTTAAGTTGATGGATCAGCTCTTCGACCTTGGAGGTGGCGATCGGATCTATGGCTGAACAGGGCTCATCAAAAAGAATAATCTCTGGCTCGACGGCCAGAGTCCGGGCAATGCATAACCTCTGCTGCTGGCCGCCGGACAGCTTCAAGGCATTCTGCTCTAAACGGTCTTTGATCTCTTCCCACAAAGCTGCTTGCCGCAGACTTTTTTCAACGACTGTTTCCAGCGAAGCCTTACTCTGGTGATGGCCAATGGTTAAGCCATAAGCAACATTATCAAAAATTGATTTAGGAAAAGGATTTGGTTTCTGGAAAACCATGCCTACCTTTTTGCGCAGAGCGACTAAATCAATATCCCGGTCGTAAATATTCTCATCATCTATTAAGATTTTGCCTTCCACCCTGGCTTCTGGAATGAGGTCATTCATCCGGTTAAGAGCCCGGATAAAAGTGGATTTGCCGCAGCCGGAAGGGCCGATAATGGCTGTGACCTGATTTTCCGGAATGGCCAGGCTGATACTTTTCAGAACCTGTTTCTGACCATAATAGAGATTCAGATCTTCCACCAATATTTTTGGCTTATAAACTGTATTGATATCCGTCTTGTCCATGATCAATTTTTCCACTTTCGCCTGAGTCTTGACCTGATGATAACTGCTGTCAGGTTAAAAAGAATCACAAAGACAATGAGAACCAAAGAGGTCCTATAGGCTAAGGACTTAGCTCTGTCCAGAGAATGATGCTGGGTAGCCATGACATAAAGATGATAGGGAAGAGCCATAAACTGGTCTTTTAAGGAAGCAGGCAGAAACGGCAGGTAGAAGGCTACGCCGGTAAACATGATTGGAGCCGTTTCACCGGCGGCTCTGGCCAGACCGAGGATAGCTCCGGTCAACATGCCCGGGATCGAATAGGGTAAAACATTGGTTCGAATCATCTGCCATCTGGTGGCCCCCAGGGCCAGGGCACCTTCTCGGTAAGAGTCGGGGACGGTTTTCAGTGCTTCTTCGCTGGCGGTAATTGTCCAGGGTAAAGTCAATAAAGCCAGAGTTAAGCCCGCAGACAGAACTGAGGTGCCCAGCTTCAGCAGGTTGACAAACAGGATGACTCCGAATAGGCCATAGACCACTGACGGTACCCCGGCCAGATTCCTGATCGACAGCCTGATCAACCTGGTCAGCCGGCCCGCCCGGGCATATTCATTGAGATAGATAGCAGCTGCCATACCCAGAGGAACGGAAACGGCAGCGGTAATCAGGGTCACCAGGAAAGTCCCAAAAATAGCCGGGAAGATACCGCCTTCAGTCATGCCCTTCCTGGGAGCCTGGCTTAAAAATTCCCAGGAAATGACTTTGGACCCATGGCTCAAAACATCGTATAAAAAATAGATGAGAACAAACAAGACGAGATAAACAGAGAGCCGGAGAGCCAAAAAGCCCAGAAACTGAGTGAGCTGGCTCTTAGAGTTCTTTCTGCTTTTTCTGACCGAAGTTGTCACTGGAGTTTCCTCTTCTGCTTTTCCAGAATGACGTCAGCCGACAGGTTGATGAAAAATGTTATCAGGAAAAGAACCAGTCCAAGAGCAAAGAGAGCGTAATAATGAGTTGAGAAAAACGGGACTTCCCCCAGCTCGATAGCAATGTTAGCGGTCAGGGTTCTAACTGATTGAAGAAAACCATGAGGGAAAGCCCGGGCATTACCAGTAGCCATCAGAACCGTCATGGTTTCACCCATGGCCCGTCCCATACCCAGCATTAAGGAAGCAATTATGCCGGAGGCCGCCGCCGGGATTTTTACCTTAATCAAAGTCTGCCAGACATTGGCACCTAAAGCCAGGGAAGCTTCAGAGTAGGCGGCCGGGACGGCATTCAGTGAATCCTCAGAAATACTGATGATGGTGGGCAAAGCCATGATAGCCAGAAGCAGGCTGCCATTGAGAGCATTCAGCCCGTTACTGAGGTTGAAAATTCTGGCCAGAGAAGGGCCGACCAGGTTCAGACCAATAAAACCAACAACCACCGAAGGTATAGCTGCCAGCAATTCGACTATTGGTTTGACAATTTCTCTTACCCGGGGAGAAGCTACATCGGAAAGATATGAAGCCACAGCTACTCCCAGGGGGAAGGCTATAATCATAGCTCCGATGGTGATCATAACTGTGCTGGCCAGCATGGACAGAAAGCCATATTCGGGTTTTTCAGGCGAAGTCGGATCCCAGCGGGTCGAGGTCAGAAACTCCTTAAAACCAATCTCTTTGAAAGCCGGAACCGAAGTGTAAAGAAGAAGGGCCAGAATACCGGCCAGGATGAGAATGGCCAGCATCCCGCTGGCCTGAAAAAGCCGGTGAATGAAGCTCTCTCTTAGATCTCCCAGGATGCCCTTCTTCTTGACCGATCTCATTTTCTTACTGCCTTGACGATAAGCTTATCTTAAATTCTTCTCGTTCTGTTCTATTAAGTCTTTTCCGATCCGGAAGAAGCCTTCTCTTTCGACGATGGCCTGGCCTTCCGGGCTGAGTTCAAACTGGAGAAACTGACTGACTGCAGCTGAAGGTTTCCCGTTAGTGGATTGATAGAGCGGCCGGGAAATAGCGTATTTAGCTGAATAGACTGCATCTTTATCAAGTGGTGAATATTCAGGGGAATTTTCATCTTTTTTGATTTTTAAAACTTTTATTCCTTTTCTTAACTGGCCCTGCTCATCATAAACATAACCAACTCCCACGTAACCAATACCAGCTGCATCCTGGGTGACCGCTTCTATAATCTGGGCGTTACCATTCATTTCTTTTACTTCCGGGGAATAGTTCTTATTGTTCAAGACATGTTCCTGCAGGAAAGAATAGGTGCCGGAGTTGGACTGTCGGCCGTAGAGTGAAATTTTCCCGTCCGGCCCGCCCAGAACTTTCCAGTTTTTTATTTCACCGCGGAAAATTGAACCAACTTGAGCCATAGTTAAGGTGTCAATCGGGTTTTTCTCATTGACCACGATGCTCAGGGCGTCAACGGCGATGGCAAAAATTCTGGGTCTAACGCCTTTTTCATAGGCCAGGTCTAACTCTGATTTCTTCCAGTCGCGGGAATGGTTGGCCAGGTCACAGGTGCCGTTGATAATGGCGGTGAGGCCAGTCCCCGAGCCGCCACCCACTACAGCCAGAGCGGTGCCCGGGTTTTTGTCCATGTATTCTTCGGCCAGAATCTGGACTAAGTTGACCATAGTATCGGAACCTTTTATCTGAACCATTTTTCTCTGGGCTGAGGCCGGTGAAACCAGAAAAACAGCTAATAGAATCAGACTCAAGCCGGCAGTTAAAAGCCGGGCCACCGGGTTCTGGTGTTTTTTGATTTTAGATTGTCTTTTCATGTTTTTCTCCTTTTTAAATCATGATTAAAAAGCCATCATAAAAGTCAGATTAAAAACTACATCATCTTTTTTGGCCGGGTCAGTGTAGTTGTAGAACCAGATATTGGGCTGAATCTTGAGACTGCTGTGGAGCGGAGCCCAGTCCAGGCCAGCCAGGCCTAAATTGATTTCATCCTGAGAGAGTTTGTTATTTGGCTCATAACGGTCAAAGCGGGCAAAGACATTGAGTTTATCCTGAATAACTGTATAGCGGCCAAAAATTGAATAACCGGTTCGATCATAGACTTCATCAATATTGACTGTATTGAGATCATTGCGGTAAACGAAATATTCAGCCCCGACCACCAGCTTCTTAATTGCTTCGAGGTAAAGATCGCCCTTATAAGTCAAAGCCTTAGCTCCTGCTGCCTGTTTTTCATAATCAGCGTAACCAACAACGGACAGGCCGGGCAGGGGAATAAGCTGAATCTGGCCCATGAGTTTCTTGTATTTATCGCCTTCCGGATGGGAATAGCCAGCTCCGTTGGTTACCATGAAGCCATAGCGCAAGGGCCTGGCGATTTTCCCGGCCAGGCTGACACCCAGATCAGCACTGGAGGCATCAATGTCTTTGCCGGTAACATCTTTAAAATTGTCGAGCAGGGTCTTGGCTACACTGCGGTAACCCCAGCGGTCCTCAGCCAGTTTAAAAGTGAGGGTATCGGCCATTCCGACTTTGATATCTGAGTTGGGAATTATGTCAGTCAGCTGAAAGTAGAGATGTTTGACAAACGGCCTGAACTTATCATCATTTTTTCCCTGAGCATCGGTTGCTTTGACATATTCTCCATCGAAGGTTAGCCGGAAGCTTAAGTGGTCGTTAATTTTGTTGTCGTAACGGAAATAAGCCCGGCGGAAGGTGAAAAAATTGTTTTTAAAAGTCTCATTGCCAGCCGGATTGGTAATCGGTCCCTTATTGGATAGATAATAAGTATAATCAAGGTAGATAGTGGTTGAAAACTTTTGCTGGGCTTGCGCCTGGCTCGTTCCTAATCCCAGCAGGCCAATAGCCAGAACCAGGAGCCAGCCAGTCAGAGCCGGCTTTCTGCCTCTTTTAATTTTTCTTCTTAAATTCATTTTTCCTCCTGATCATGAGATTTTGAGCCGAGACTTTGACCGGCGCCTGGCCAGGTCTCAAGCTTTTTCAGATGGAAAGTATAAATGGCGAAAATAAAGAAAGAGTGAAAAAAGTGTTAATTCCGGGTTAATTTTTCTGCGGCCAGGGACTTTAATGGGAAAAACCGGGGATGGCTTTCTCCACTAGGCCCTCGAGAACTTCTAAAGAAATGAGATGGTTTCTGGCCTGAGCAGTGAGCTTCATTTAAAAAAAGACGGCTATTTGCTATAATAAATACCTTAACTAAGGACTTTCAGCTGATGTGTGGTGTAATCGGTATCTGGGCCAATGACGAAGTCTTCCATGATCTTTATCAGGGCTTGTTATCTATTCAGCACCGGGGCCAGGATGCAGCCGGCATCATAACTTACGACGGTAAGTTTCATGAGAAAAAAGGTGGTGGCCTGGTCATGGATATTTTCGGCCCGGAAGAAGCCTCTCAGTTAAAAGGCAATATTGGCATCGGACATACCCGTTATCCGACTGTCGGCGGCGGCGGCCAGGAAGATGCCCAGCCTTTTATGCTTAATTCTCCCTTTGGCATTATCCTGGCTCATAATGGCAATGTGGTTAATTACCGGCAGCTGAAAAAAGAGCTGTTTGAAAAGCATCAGCGCTTGCTTAACTCCGAATGTGATGCTGAGGTTATTCTGAATATCTTTGCTCAGGAGCTCGAAGAACAGCGGATCAAAGCCATCACGCCTGAAAATATTTTTAAAGCTGTAGCCGGTGTTTACCGCCGGGTTAGAGGCAGTTATTCCACAGTAGCTTATATTGCTGAACAGGGTCTGGTCGCCTTTCGTGACCCCTATGGCATCAAGCCTTTGAGCTTTGGCCGGCGGAAAGACGGCCTGCTACCATCTTATGCTTTCGCTTCAGAGACAGTCAGCCTTAACCTGATGGGTTTTGACGATATCGAACATGTCGAAGCGGGTGAAGTTATTTTTATCGATCGGAACCGCCAGCTCCATCGGCGGCGAATAGTTCAGAAAAAACATACTCCCTGTCTTTTTGAGTGGGTTTATTTTGCCCGACCAGATTCAGTAATTGACGGAGTGAATGTCTATAAGAGCCGGGTCAATCTTGGACGGCTGCTGGCCGGCGAGATTAAAAAGAAAAATTTAGACATTGAGGTGGTGGTGCCGGTGCCTGATTCTGCCCGGGATGCAGCCATTGAAATTGCCCGGCGGCTGAAGCTTAAATACAGTGAAGCCCTGGTCAAAAACCGATATATCGGCCGGACTTTTATCATGCCGGCCGAGGCCAAAAGGCAGAGTTCTGTCCGGCAGAAGCTGAATCCGATCTGCTCGGAAATTGAAGGCAAGAAAGTTCTGCTGGTTGATGACAGTATTGTTAGAGGGAACACCTCCCGGGCGATTGTCGAAATGATCCGGGAATGTGGAGCAGAAAAAGTCTATTTTGCTTCTTACTCGCCTCCTCTCCGCTATCCGTGTGTCTACGGGATAGACATGCAGACCAAAACCGAGTTTGTGGCCAGGGATGCGGATGAAAAACTGGTGGCCCGCCGCATCGGTGCCGATGAGGTCATTTACCAGACCCTGGACAATCTGAAAAGAGCCATCAGGATGGAAAATCCAAAATTAAGATATTTCTGTGCGGCCTGTTTTGACGGTCAATATCCAACCGGGGATGTGACGCCTGAGCTTCTTAAATCAATAGAAGAGGAGAGAAAACTCATTCAGGAAAACCAGCTGGAACTTGACATAAAAAAGACTAAATAAGTCCACGTTGCCAGCCATTGGCGATATTTAGATTTCTTCTCGCCAGTAATTTAGAACATCAAGAAGTGATTGCTTTAAATTGATCTGCGGTTTCCAGCCAGTTAGTTTTACCAGTCGATTAATATCGGCCAGAAGAATAGGTGGATCGGCCGGTCGAAAGCGCTTCTCTTCGGTTTCAACAACAATCTTGGCCCTGGTCATACCAAGTAAAATTTTCAATATCTCATTTCCGAACCAGGCCTGACCTGAACCAAGATTGTAAGCTTCCCCGTCCTCTCCTTTTTCTGCGACCAGCCAGAGAGCCCGAACCAGGTCCCTGACATCAGTGTAATCTCTCTTATTTTCCAGATTGCCGGCATAAAGAATTGGATCCTTTTTCTTTTTTTCTATCTCAGCGATTTGTTTGGCCAGGCTGGAGATAAAATAATATTCAGGCAGTCTGGGACCAATGGTGCTGAAGAGGCGGGCCCTGACTATTCTTAAATTATGACTTTTAAAATATTGAAAACCAAGCAGGTCCTGAGCTGCCTTGCTGACTCCGAAGGGACTAAGAGGTCTGAACTGAGAGTTTTCTTTCATCGGTAGTTCATCGGCTGAAGACAGACCATAAGCTTCGCCAGCGCCAGCTATGACCACCCTGGGATTAAGGCGGAGCTCTTTTATCGCTTCGAGTAAATTTATTGTGCCCACCAGGTTAACTTCTACTGTTCTGGCTGGCAAACTCCAGGAAAAAGAAGGTGCAGTCTGACCGGCCAGATGAAAAATTAGATCCGGTCTGATTTCGTCCAGAGGGCTAAGTAAGGAACTGAATTCCATCAAATCGGCGGTATAACACTTGACCTGGCCGGAAATTTTTTTAAGATTAGCGAGAGAAGAGCGCAACCTGATTAAACCATAAAGCTGGGGCTGGTTTAGATTAGAGTTCAAATATTCTGCTAAATGACTGCCGATAAAGCCTGAAATGCCTGTTATCAGGACTCGCATGCTATCTCCCACGCCAATTATGTTTAACTTATTTCAGTTGGATTTTACAATGTCTTATAGCTTTTTTCGTTGTACCTGTCAAATTCAGTCCAGAAAAATATCTGACGTAGCCGTTCAGAAATGCTTGTTATCATCATGGCAAAGCGCACTGATTTCATTCCAGACCAGGTCTCAAAAAGCAAATCCACCCAGAAAATCCGAGCTGCGGCTGATATTCCCCAGCCCGACAGAAAACCTGAACTGGGTTTCTGGTTTGAGCCGGTAGTTGAAGATTCTGAGGTCCAGTCCGAAGTCCAGGCACTGATAATGATAAGTACAGGATAGGCCGGCATAGATGATTTTTTTGAGCAGGACATCATATTCGATCTGACCCTTAAAATCCAATCTGGCCGGTAAACGAAAACCTGACTGAAAACCAACCTGATGACTGCGGAAAAAACTGTCAGCAGCGAGGATTTGGTAGCTTTTAGACCAGTTCAACCCGAAGAAGAAATGGTCTTGGGGGGCACCATAATTGGCACTTAATCTGAAACTAAAAAAATTGTTTTCGTAGGTATTATAATCAGCTCCAAGATCCAGGCTAAACTTTGTCTGAAAGTAAAACCGCAAAAACCCATTAACGGGGGCCAGATGTCTTTCGGGATTCTGAGGGTAATATAATTTAAGGCGGCTGACAGCCGGATCAAAATAATAAATCTGAGATAGTCCCAAAGTTACTATTTCCCGACTGGTTTCACCATCTTTAAGCAGGAGGTGCTGCGTAAATCCATATTTTAAATCGTTATGACGGAAAAAGCCCAAAGGACTGATGATCCGCGAAGAAATATCCTCATTGAGCGGGGTGTCATAGTTGTAGGAGCAAAAAGGGACAATCAGATGTTTTAGATATGGTTCCCTACCCCGGAAAAAGATTTTATAGAGGACAGGTCCTTCCAGGTTGAGGCCAAGCTGACCCTGGGCGGTGAGGAGAGGCTCATTTTCTCTAACTGCCGTACCAGGTGCATAGCTCTGGAAATAGCAGGTAAAAAGACCTGTAGTGGAAATAGACAGGTTTAAAAAGGGTGCCGGCGCCAGAGGCAGGTTTAAAGTTGGCCGAAAAAAGGCCTGTCCCAGAGAAAAACTGGTGGCTGGCTGGTTTTCATTCTGATAAGAATAGTCCCAGTTGCTCAACCCGGATTCCCAGGAAAGGAAGACCTGAGAGAAAAGCCGGTATTTTAGCAGATTAAAATTGAGCTGGGGTAAATAGGTGGAGGTAACTTTCTGGCCACTGGTCGGGAAATAAGTTTCAAACCGGGAGGTCCTCAGATTAAAGTTAAAATAAGACCAGTTTTTGGTCAGATTAAGCTGATAAGAGCGGTTGTTGGTGGTGGACAGGCTAAAGTTATTCTCATATTCCTTTAAAAAATCAAAGGAACTTGAATAATCGGCCTGTCCGTTAAACTGGAAACCACCTGGTAAGATTTGCTGATGGGTCCAGCGGATTAAATAACCAGGGTCCCGCCGCTCGGAGCCAGGCTGGCGCTTGAAAAAAAAAGCATAGGCTCTGACCTCCCCCCTGGTTTTACTCCTGAGAAGATAGCTGTAATCTAAACCGGTTCCGATCCCCTGGTTGGAATAATAATCGGCGGTTAGAGTAGCTTCCCGGTTCCTGGCCAGCGCCCAGTAGAAGCTCTGGCTGATGGTCAAGCCCTTGACCTGATTGTAACCGATCTCAGGGATGAGAAAGCCGCTGGCTCTTTCTTTTAAAGGATACTTCAGGTAGGGAAGATAGAATAAAGGGATTTTTTTTATGGAAAATACAGCCTTAGACATGGAAACATAGTCACCAGGTTTTAATTCGGCCTGTTTAAAACTGAAAGACCAGCGGGGCACAGGCTGATTACAGGTGGTCAGCCAGGCTTGTTCTAGATTCAGAATATTACCGGATTCCTGGCTGATTTTTCTGGCTCCAAATAACAGGCTGGGGCGCGACATAGCCTGAACTTCTTCGAGCTGGGCTTCTCTGGTTTTGAGATTATAGGTCAGCCGCTCACAGTTGACGACTTCAGATGGCAGTTGCAGACAAACCTGTCCTTCCGCCAGCAGATCATAAGTAGCCGTATTGAGCTGGAGGCGGTTGCAAAAAAGGATCAGATCCTCAAAATGAAGTTCTACCTGGCCTGAGGCCAGAATCATATCCCCTTTCTTTTCCTGGTAGGCGGCCAGGACGCGAACTGTTTCGGTCAAAGGGGAAGGAGAGTCCGGCTGTTGAGCTGGCAAATAGAATGCAGGGCCGGTTAATAAGAAAAAAAAGATAATAGCAGGCAAGAATATTCGTTTCATGCCCGGTAATTTATTTAATTTATCTCGAATCATCTGTTGACTAATATACAATTGCCTTTGAGTTAAAAACAAGGCAAAGGTCTGATAGGACAAAGAAAATATAGCCTTGCCGGTTGAAAACCGACCCCTGATTGTGCTAAAAAATAAATGAATTAGCAGGATCTAAAGAGAGTTGAAAGGGAAAAAAGCAGTATTAATTATCAGCCAGGTTGTTTTATTCCTGGGACTCTCTCTGGGGTGGGTGGGAACAGCCAAGGCTGAGACCTGGAAAGCCAGAGAACTGCGTCTGGCCGCGGAGCGAGCCGCCTGGAAGTTTGGACCTCTAAAATTGCAGCCGGCTATCCTAATTAAAGATGCTGGTTATGATTCAAATATCTATTATCAGCCAGAAGCGGTCTCTGATTACTGGCTGACCGCTGGCCCGGCTTTTGATGCCTATGTGGTGGCCAGAAGAAGACTGATCGTCCATGTTTTTGAATCTCCGCAGTATGTTTTTTTCTTTAACACTAAAAGGGAAAGAACCTGGAATAATTATCTCAACGGTGATGTTTCTCTCAGTTTCAATCGGTTCTTGCTGACTGTTGGAGGCAGCCTGAATAACGCCCGGGAACGCTGGAGTACGGAATTGGACATCAGGCCGAGAAGAAAAGAAAAAAGCGGCTTTATCTCTTTGCTTTATCAGAAATCATACCGGCTATCTTTTGAATTTACAGCCCGAACCGTTGATTATACCTATGAAAGCCTGGAATATGATTCGGTCAATATCAATGAGAGGCTAAGCCATTATGAGGATTATTTAAGCGGCCGGATTTATTATCGGCTTAATCCGAGAATTCAGTTTTTTGTCGAGGGACAAAAGGGTTCGTATGATTTCAAGAATCCGCTTAATCCTGGAGATTCCCGCAGCCAGGCGGTTTATTCAGGCTTTCAGTTTTCTCCAACCGGCCGTATTCGTGGTCAGATCAGGCTTGGTTATAAGTCGTTTGAGACGCTCGACGCAGAGACCCCTGACTATCAGGGGCTGGTGGGGGATACTACTGTCAGCTGGCAGATTATGAGGCCCATTGTTCTAAGAGGTAGTTATCAGCGGGATATACACTTCTCTGTCTGGTCTTATAGCCCATACTATACCGGGACCACCTGGTCGGCCGGGCCGTCATTTTATATTTTCAGAAAAAAATTCCGGCTTGACTATACCTATAGTCAAACAAGAAATAAATATCCTCTGGGGGAAACACCGGACAGTCCGCCACGTCTGGATCGTTATACTTTAAATTCTGTGGCTGTTTATTATAAAATAGGAAAAACGGCTGGAATCGGTATTACTGCCGGCAGCTGGAAAAGAGAAATAAATGTCCTTAACTGGGATGCTGACAGAAAATTTATTGGCCTTAATTTAACCTATGATTTTTAATTTAAAAATTTATATACTCAGATAAAGGGAGAATCAATGGAAAGAAATCGATCGGCTGCCCTGTGTTTTCTAGCCCTTCTGGTGCTCATCGCCCTTGTTGTCTCTGGCGGTGCTCAGCAAGCTGTCCAGATCAATGGCAGCCAGGAAGAAAGTCAAATAAACGGACGCGATTATTTCATCAGAGAATATGTCATTGGTCCCAGGGATCTACTGGAAATAAAAGTGTTCGAGTTACCGGAATTTGATCATACAGTCAGAGTGTCAGAAGATGGCTCCATCACCCTGCCACTCCTCGGCAATGTCCAGATTGGTGGCCTGACCAAAGATAAAGCTGAAGAAAAGCTATCCGGGTTGCTGGAAAAATATGTTAAAAAAGCGCAGGTCTCAATTTTTATAAAGGAATATCAAAGCAGCCGGGTAGCTATTATTGGGGCCGTGGAAAAACCTGGTATGTATGAGCTGGTCGGCAGGCAAACTCTGCTGCAGATGATCTCTCAAGCCGGCGGTTTCAAGGATACAGCTGCTAATGAGATATATGTGTTGAGGGAAGGCCAGGATGGCACAACTGCTTCCATCAGCATCGATCTCGAAGAGTTGCTGATTAACGGCAATCAAAATCTTAATATCCCCGTTCAGCCCAATGATGTGATTAACGTTCCGGTTGATAAATTAATTAATATCTATGTCTTTGGTGAGGTCAAGCAACCGGGTGCTCTGCAGGTCAAGATGTCAAAGAAGATCACCCTTCTTCAGGCTATTGCCCAGGCTGGGGGTTTAAGCGAGAATGCAACCAAAAGAGGAGTGACCATTAAAAGAAGGGATAAAAGTGGCAAGGAAATTAATATCACTGTTAACCTTAATGATATTATCAAGGGCAAGAAGAAAGATATTCCCCTGCAGGAGGGAGATGTGGTTATAGTCAAACAGAGCATTTTCTAAAGCGGGGAGATTAGAATGGAACAACGAGGCATGAGATGAACGAAAATAATGTCGAGCTGGAAGCAGTCGAAGGTGGAGAAATTGATTTAAGAAAGTACATCGATATCATCATCCGCCAGCGCTGGATAATCATTTCAGTCACGGTCATCGCCATGGTCATCACTCTCCTGGTGTCGTTCACCATGAGGCCGGTTTACACCGCCAGGGGAACCGTCATGATTGAAAAAGAACCGAATATTCTGAGTTTCGAAGAGATTTTTCAAGTCGAAACTTTTCGGGATGATTATTTTCAAACCCAATATAAACTCTTACAAAGCCGCAGTCTGGCCGAAAGGACGATTGAGAAACTGAAGCTCTGGCAAAAAGAGGAATTTTCTGGTAGGAAACCGGCAACAGCCGTGAATTGGAATGAACCTGTTTTCCGGCGGAAACTAATTGATGAATTTCTTAGCCGGCTGGAAGTAAAGCCCATCAGGATGACCAGGCTGGTGGAAGTGGCTTTTAAAGCCCATGACCCACAGCTGGCCGCTGACTGCGTCAATACCCTTTTTGATTGCTTTGTGGATATGAATATAGAGACCAAATACGAAGCTACCGAGCAGGCCACTGAGTTTTTGAGCCAGCAAATTGAAGACCTGAAAAGGGAAATAAGCCAGAAAGAGCAGGAACTTCAGAACTACGGCCAGGAGAAAGATATCGTCATCTTGAGCGATAAGGAAACGACCATCCTGGATAAATTGAACGAGGTTAATAAAGCTCTAACTGAAGCTCAAATTGATCGGGTGCGCAAAGAAGCCTATTATAACGAAATCAAAAACGCCAATCCCGATTACATTCCGGAGGCCATTAATAATCCTTTAATCCAGAGGCTAAGAGAGGACTATCTAAAACTCAGCCGTGAATATGCCAAAATGCAGGAGCAATTCCAGCCTGATTATCCAGAGATGCAAAGACTCAAGGCTGAGCTGGACACCGCTCGTGATTTGTTGAAAAATGAAACGGAAGGGTTGGTCAAGGCTGCTTATTCCGAGTATCAGGCAGCTCTCAAAAAAGAAATATCGCTGAAAGAACTCTTTGAGCGCCAGAAAGATGAAGCTTTCCGTCTTAATTCCAATGCAATCCTCTATAACAGCCTCAAAATTGAACTTGAAAATAAAAAGAGCCTGCTTGAATCCTTACTGAAAAGGCAGAGCGAGACAGGGGTGTCCGCCCGCTTAAGAGGATTAAGAACCTCTAACATCAGGGTGGTGGACCGGGCGGATCTGCCAGTTAACCCTTCTAGTCCCAAGAAGCTAAGAAATCTGCTGCTGGCTCTCTTCCTGGGGCTTTTTGGTGGAGTTGGCCTGGCTTTTGTTATGGAATACCTGGATAATACAGTGAAAAGCGCTGAAGAAATCGGACGTTATACCGGCCTGCCCACCCTGGGTGTTGTGCCGGTGTTTGGCGATGATGCCAATCAAGGGTATGGCTATTATGCTTACGGGCGACAAAAAGGCGGAGGAAAGAGCGAGGGGAAAAAGGAGGAAAGCGAAAAGTTTAAAAATATCGAACTGATTGTTCACTTTGCCCCAGAATCAACTTTTGCCGAGAACTATCGTTCTCTGCGGACAGCCCTGCTTCTTTCCAGCCCTCAGAGCAGTCTTAAAACCATCATGGTGACCAGTCCTCTACCTGAGGAAGGCAAATCAGCTACCATTTCCAATCTGGCTGTCAGCCTGGCTCAGACCGGCAAAAAGACTCTCCTCATAGATGCTGATCTCAGGCGGCCAAAACAGCATCAGATCTTTAAAATGAAAAACCATGAAGGGTTGACCAGTTACCTGGCTCTGGATTTACCTCTGGAAAAATTGATCAGGCCAACGATAGTGCCATCACTCTATTTGATTAATTCAGGGCCGATTCCGCCCAATCCAGCTGAACTTCTGGGTTCGGACAAGATGGCCGGTCTGCTGTCTTCTTTAAAGAATCAATTTGACTTTATATTGATTGATACTCCTCCCATTTTGACTGTGACCGATGCTCAGATTGTCGGGAAATTAGTAGATGGCCTGGTACTGGTGGTACAGGCTGGCAAAACTCCGCGCGATGCGCTGGTGCAGACCAGAGAATTAATTGATCTCCTTAAGCTTAGAACTTTTGGGGTAGTGGTTAATGGTCTCAATCTTGATAGTCATGGCTATTATTACCGACACTATTACCGCCATTATTATAGGGAATACAGAGGCTAACCGATGATCGACCTCCACTGTCACCTACTACCTGACTGGGACGACGGGCCGGAGTCTTGGGAAGAGGTTGACCAGATGATGGCCCTGGCGGCTGAAGATGGGATTGAAGCTATCTGCATAACTCCTCACTATTTGCGTTTTTCCAGGCACGGGAACAATCCGGATATTCTGCGGTCGAAATTTGAAGAATTTTTTGAAAGGTATAAAGACGAAAAAAGAATCAGGTTTTATCGCGGGGCAGAAGTATTCGTTCATCCGGATATAATCAAGCATGTAAAGCGAGAAAACCTCAGTCTGAATGGCAGCGAATATGTATTTGTCGAATTTCCGTCTGATCAGGTGCCAGCCGGGACCAAGGATCTATTTTACCGGATGATGCTGGCTGGTCTGACTCCGGTCATCAGTCATCCGGAAAGAAATGCTGTTTTTGGTAGCCAGCCCGAGCTTCTGTATGATCTAATTGGCCGTGGTTGTCTGGCTCAGATCACAGCCATGAGTCTGACCGGGCAGTTTGGTTCAGCTGTCTATAAAAGATCAGAATTGTTTTTAAAAAATAACCTGGTGCAATTCATAGCGACTGATGCTCATGATTCCAAAAAAAGGAAGCCGGTGTTAAGCAAGGCAGTCAAGATGGCCGCTTCACTGGTGGGAAAAGAAAAAGCCCAGGCCATGGTCAATGATATTCCTCTGGCTATTCTTAACAATGAGGTCATTCCGGATTGGGGTTCTCCTCTCAGGCCGGGCAAAGGCAGGCGGAGATTCTTCATTTTAGGCAGAAGATAAAAATACTTGATTTTTTAAAATTTAGTTGTTATATTTGCTTTAAAGGGAGGTCAAAATGCTCCGAAAAGAAATTTTTCGTTCCCCGGCCTTGCTGGCTCTGACTATTTTCTCTTTCACGTTGATCATGCTGCCAGTAGAATCTCTGGCTCAATCCACAGCCCCGGCTGGCTCGCTGGTCGGCTTTATCTACGGCAGTGATATGAAGACACCGGTTCAAAACGCAGTGGTCAAGATTCGCAATCTGGACAATGGCCAGGAATATGCTTCTGGTCCGACTGATAATAGCGGTGCTTATAAGATTGGTCAGGTCAAAGAAGGCAAATATGTTCTGGGTATCAATACTCCAGATGGTGGCTACAACTTTGATTATGTCCTGGTGGTTAAGGGCGGAGAGATGGGCAAGCTATCCCTGGCCCTGAAAAGTGGTGAAGCTAAAACTTTGAGTGCTCAGGAGCAAGAACGTCCAGCCGAGAAAGAGAAAGTTTCATTCTTCAGAACACCAGCTGGCATAGCTGTCTTGATGGTCGCTACCACTGTGGCTCTCTACGGAGTCTTTAAGCTGTTGGAAGGCGAAGAAGAAGCTTCCCCCACCAAAAAATAGAGCCAGGCAAAAAGCAAAAGCTAACTGATCAGTCTCGGCGGGCTCTATAAATCAAGTTGGAAGTTTATCTTCTGCTTGTTCTTTTATTTTAGCCAGCCTTTTATATAATAAAAAATAATGAACTGGTTGTTAGTTGTTCTATGTCTTATAGCGGTTTTTTTACCCTTGCCATTTGGCGGCAATATCGAATGGGCAATTTTTGGCTTTGAACTCAGCGTCTTTATTCTTTGTTGCCTATATCTACTGGCCGGAGATAGCCTAAATTCAAAGATCCGACCTAAACCTGAAGAAAAAAAAATCATTCCTTTAATACCATGGTGTTTGATTATCATCTTTTTAATGGCTGGATTACTCCAGATCATTCCTCTGCCGGCAACCGTCATCCAGAGACTGTCTCCAGTCGGCTATAACTGGAGGCAGACACTGGTTTCCTCAGGCCTGGTCGAGCCATCCAGGCTCAAATGGCAAACCATTTCTCTATCACCGGCCGACAGTCTTTATGAGCTGGCCAAATATTTAGCTTATGGTCTCTTTGCCTGGCTGCTTGCCAGGGCTATTAATACGAAGAAAAAGGCTACGGCTTTAACTCTGACTCTGATAGGAGCGGGTGTTTTCCAGTCGCTTTATGGACTTTCTGAGCATTTTAGTGGCAGCCATCGGATATTTACCTGGGTAAATAGATACTATGCTGGCAGTGCTTTTGGTACTTTTGTCAACCGCGATCATTATTCAGCTTTTCTCGAAATGATTTTTCCCTTGAGCCTGGGTTGTTTTCTGGCCAGGGCTGATTATTTTTCCTGGCCTTCCGGACTGTCCTTAAGACAGAAAGTTGCCTGGTTTGGCCAGGAGAAATTACAAAAATCGATTCTATTTATTCTGCCGCCGCTCATCATCGGGGTTGGACTCTTTTTCTCCCGCTGTCGTTCGGGGATTATTATTTTTCTGCTGACTTTTTTCTTGATTCTTCTTTTGCTGTCTGTATCCAGTATTACTGGCAAAAGAAAGACAGAGAGAAGGCTGGTTTATACGATTATTCTGGTCGTTTTGATTGGGGTCATACTGATTGGCATCCAGCCCATCCTGGAAAGATTTACCAACCAGAAACTACTGGATGAAAGTCGCTGGCTGTATTATCAGTATACCCTTGGTTTGATAAAAGACTACCCTTGTCTGGGTTCTGGCCTCGGGACATATGTAAAAGCTATCAATCATTATCTTGGAAAAGACTTTTATGTCATTATTAATCATGCCCACAATGATTACCTGGAAATGCTGGGGGAAGCTGGCCTGATTGGTGGCGGGGCTCTAATTCTCAGCGGGTTTTTATTATTGGGGTTGGGGGTTAAACGTTATTTTAGGACCCGCGATTCGCTAACCCGCGGTATTTCTCTGGGGGCCCTGATGGGGGTGGCGGCTCTATTCCTCCACAGTTTGACCGATTTTAGCCTTAGAATGCCGGGCAATGCTGTTGTCTGGCTATCTTTGTTTGTTCTTTGCCTTAAGGTCCCGCTGCTCGGCCCAGCTCAATACTACAGCGGAGAGCGGGAAGAGGATAAAGATGACTGAGAAAGCCGAACGCAGCTCAAGAGGGAAAAAGATTTTCCTCATATTTGTCTGCCTGGCCGGTCTGACTGTATCTATCTGCTCATACCTGGGGTACTATTATTTCAATCTTTATCAGTCTGAAAGACGCACCATGCGCAGCCTGGAAAGAGACTTTGAACAATTACAGGCGCGACTGCAAAAAGCGGTTAACCGGTATCCTTCACCTGAATTTTATTTGGAGCTCGGCCGGCTGCGTTTGCTTAGAGCCATGGCAGAAATCGAATTTGGCCAGCCAGAAGAGAGTGATTTGTATCTTAGCCAGGCCTCAGAGGTTTTAAAGCAGGCTATTTATCTAAGGCCGGTTGATTACTCTGCTTTCTGGGAACTCAGCAAGGTCTATTTTCTGATGAACTATCCTTTGCCTGTATATGCTGACAAAGGCCGCCAGCTCTGCTGGGAGGCCATCAAAAGGGCTCCCCATGACGAGTTTCTCATCAGCAATGCCCTGATTGTTTTTTTTGAGCAGTGGCTCCTTCTCTCTGAGGAAGAGAAGACCAATGTTAAGCAGAAGATAAAAGATATGGAGATGGCCAATCCTGGCTTTCTTGAACGTTTTAAGAGGAAATGGCGAGCGGGGCATGGAGATGAGACAGAACTGGCTTCCTACCTTGGCGAATTAGGCTTTTAGTCTGTAAATCATTTATTCTTTCACAGTTAATTATTCTCAAGTAGAACCTGGGACCAGAGGCTCAGTCCTCTGGCCGGTTGATTATAGATGACTAGAAAGCGTTAGTTTTTATCAGAACAGGGCTCCAGAAGACTGACAGCACGGCCGGAAAAAATAACTAAAAGCAGCTATAATAATAGGCCAGAATAAAAATATTAGATTAATCATGAGAAGCAGAAGGTTAGGCAGGAAATTTTATCAACAGCCGACTTTAACAGTAGCTCGGGAGCTGCTGGGCAAGTATCTGGTGAGAAAAGTCGGTTCGAAAAAACTGGTCGGTAAGATTATTGAAACGGAGGCTTATATAGGACCCAGGGATAAAGCTTCACATGCTTACGGAGGCAAGGTAACTCCCCGCAACAGGGTTGAATATGAGGAGGGTGGGCATGTATATATTTATCTCGTGTATGGCCTATACTGGCAGTTGAATATTATCACCAGCCGGGCGGGGAAACCGGAATGTGTCTTAATCAGAGCGCTGGAAGTGCCGGGTGAAGATAAGAACGTGGCCTCCGGGCCGGGCAAGTTATGCAGTTATCTGCAGCTAGATAAGTCATTTTACGGAGAAGATTTAACCAGATCAAAAAGAATCTGGATTGAGGATAGGGGAGAGACGGTTAGTCCGGCTCAAATCCAAAGGACACCCAGAATAGGAATTGATTATGCCGGGCCTTACTGGTCCCGGAAAAAATGGCGGTTTCTGGTTAAACCAGAAAAAAATAAGAAACAGGCAAAAAGGAAAGAAAAATGACCTGGAAAAAAAGAAAATTAACAGTTCTTTTGATTTTAATTCTGGTTCTGCTGGCTAATTCTTACGGCGCTCAGGTCCAGATCCAGGGAGGCCAGGCCTCGGTTTCAGCCAGTCGCTATAGCCATTTTCTTCGCGGAATAAATTTGCCTTACTGGTTCTGGCTTAACCAGGGTAAGGTGCAACCACTGGAAAAAAGGTTTTCCTCAGCCGATCTCAACCTGATCAAAGAACTGGGCCTGACCTTTGTCCGGATTCCCGTTGATATGGCTAATATTTATGATCCGCAGCGGAAAGACAAACTCAATCCAGTTGCCCTCCAGATTTTACTCTCGGGGATAGAAAAAATCCTGAAAAGTGGCCTGGCGGTAAATTTTGATCTCCACAGCATTTCACAGGAGGCCGATGGTTCCAATTATTCCGGTCCACTTGGACAGGATGAAAAATTCACCGCTGAATTTATTAATTTCTGGCAGCGGCTGGCTGAAAAGCTGGCTATCTTCGACCCGGACAGAATGCTGATAGAACCAATGAATGAACCTGTTTTCCTGGGTGAAGAATATAAATGGCCGCCAATTCAGAAAGAATTGCTTCAAGCTATAAGAAAAATATTGCCTGAACATACTCTTCTAGCGACAGGTGCCTTCTGGTCAAATCTCCCGGGATTGCTCGCCTTAGAGCCAGTTGATGATCCTAATGTCTGGTATAACTTCCATTTTTATGAGCCTCATATCTTTACCCATCAGGGGGCAACCTGGGGGGAAGGCTATGAGAAATATCTCAGACAGGTACCTTACCCATCCTCCCCGGAGTCGGTTGAACAGGCCATTTTGCTGGTCCAGGATGAAACTTTGAAGCAATATTTGCGGGCCTATGGGGAACAACGATGGAACGGTCAAAAGATAGAGGCAGAAATTCTAAAAGCCGTAGCCTGGGCAGAAAAATATGGAGTCAGATTGCTGTGTAACGAATTCGGTGCCTATCGAGACTATTGTTTGCCGCCTTTCCGGCAGGCCTGGATAAAGGATGTCAGGCTGGCACTCGAGAAGTATCAAATTGGTTGGGCTATGTGGGAGTTTGATGGGAGTTTTGGCCTGGTATTCCGTAAAGATGGACGACCAATCGTCGATAAGGCTCTGGCCTCAGCCCTGGGCTTAAGGCTCAGATGATAACCGTCTGAAGCTTGAAACTTGTTCAGCCCGAGATCAAAACTTTATAAGTGTCGCAGATCTCTTTGAATTTGTCTTTGACTGCCTGAGGAAGTGAAGAAGATGAGATGCGAGGGAAAAGTTTCAGCCGGGAAATTTGTTCTAGATAGCGTTCAACCTCATCATTTTTTCCTAACTGATAAGCAGATACAGTTAGATAAACATAGGCCTGGCCAAGGAGGTCTGGTTCGTCGAGCAGCCCGAAAGCAGCAATCTTAAAATTTTCAAAGGCTTTTTTGTAGTCTCCCCGATCAAAGTTAATTTTCGCTTCTTCGAACACTTTGAGGTAGAAAGGGTCTATAACCGGCTGCCGGCCTGGTGAAGCTGCCTGGGCAACCACTTGGCTGCTGCTACCGGCCAGGCAGGTAATAAACAGACCCAGCATAAGTGTTAATATAAAATACCTTTTCAGGCGACAAGCTTTCAATTTTCTTCCTCCATGGCTGACCAGACTTTTACCCTTTTCCTGTTGATAAAAAAGCCGGCTAAGACTTATCATTTAGTATATTATATTAATTATTGCAAGCCAAAGGCAATTTTAATCAAAGGAGCAGAATACTTGGCCCGTCCTGATTTTAAAAAAATGGCTGCTATCTCTTCTCTGGCGCTAATTCTACCCTCATCAATTGCGGTCGGACTGACGATAGGTTATCTTCTGGACCGCTGGTTTAAAACTGAGCCTTATATGTTGCTTATCTGGCTCCTGTTCGGGATAATATCAGGCTTGATGAGCCTTTTTCGAGGAATAAAAAAATATTTAAAGGAAAACGAGCTGGCGGAGGGCAATGAGCGGGCCGGCAAATAGACGGCAGGTATTATATGGAAGAAAAAGAATCAGCTGAACTGTTTGAAAAATCTTTAAAAAGAATTCCAGTGGAAACGATAGCGCTGGGCTGTCTGGCTTCAATTCTGGGTTTAATCTTTTTTGATCTGATTTCGGCCGCCTTACTGGTGGCCGGAGCCCTGGTAGCAGCGGCTGGCTTTATCAGCCTGAGATCTTTTGTCAATCGCTATGTCTTTCGAGAAAAAACCGTCTTCAGGAAGCGAGCTCTAATCCTTTACAGCCTCCGCCTTTTATTGATTTGCCTGGTCTTTTTGGCTATAATTTTTATCTTTAGAGGTAAGGTAATCGCTTTTGTCGCCGGCTTTTCCTCGTTGGTAGTGGCCGTCTTGATCGAAGCTATCAGAAATCTGGTGAACATAAGGCAATGGAAGGCTTAGAACACACTCTCCCCCTGGTTAATGGATTTAACCTGATTTTTGGCCCGGTGGTAGCTTTTATTTTGAGGATCTTTGGCCGGGAAGTTCAGGATCCATACCATTTAATACCTGACTATATTGTCATGTGTATTATTGTGGTCATTCTATTGTCTGTTCTTCTTGGTGTCCTGGGGCGACGCTCGCAATTGATTCCCTCTAGAATCCAGGTGGTACTGGAAGCAATCATTGATTTCTTTGAGGGAGTGATCGATGACACTATGGGGATAGCTGGAAGGAAATATCTACCCCTGGTAGGTTCAGTGGGTCTATTTATTGTCACTGCTAATCTGCTGGGCCTAATTCCAGGTTTTATGTCGCCGACCAGCAAGTTGAATGTGACCCTGGGCTGCGCTCTGGCTGTCTGGCTTTATTATCACTGGCAGGGAATCAAGACCTTAGGTCTTTTTGGTTATCTGAAACATTTTACCGGTGCCAATCCATTCCTAGCGCCGCTGCTCTTGCCGATCGAGATCATTTCTCATCTATCCAGGCCTATTTCATTGTCCATGCGTCTTTTTGGCAATATTTTTTCTGAAGAATTGTTAATTTTGATCATGCTTTCTATCATTCCCTATTTATTACCTTTGCCCTTTATGGCTATCGCTATTTTTACCGCTGTTATTCAGGCCTATGTTTTTGTGTTGCTAACCTGTATTTATTTAGCCGGGGCAATTGAGGAAGAACAAGAATGATTGAGAATATCACCCGAAGGAGAATTTTACATGACAAAAAAAGGTAAGATTTTAGCCCTGCTGTCTTTTGTCCTGCTGGTTTCTTTTAGCCCGCTGGCTGCTCAGACAGTAGATCCGGCTCGTGCTTCTTTATTTAAGCTGTCGCTAATCGTGGGTGGAGCGGTCATTACAGTGGCCGTGGTAGCTGGAGCCTTTGGCCAGGCCAAGGCTATAACTTCAGCTTGTGAGAGTATATCTCGAAATCCGGCTGGCGGGCAGAACATCCGCGGCATTCTGATTTTTGGACTGGTGCTGATTGAAACTCTGGTTATTTATGCTCTGCTCATCACGATCATCATCCTTATGGTCAAATGGGGCGCTTACTGATCGAGCTACCCTCCAGCTGACCTGATAGATGGCTGCCAATTTTTTCCAGATTTTATTAGCTTCGTGGAAAAGGTTTAACGAAGACCGCTGCTTTACGGCGGCTATTGTTATTTCTTATTTTTCACTGCTGTGCCTGGTACCCTTAATAGCTCTCTTTGCTTTTCTCGGGGCAAAAATTCTGGGTAACCCTGAGCTGATTTTCCACAGTCTGAATATTTTCACCGATGAATTTTTTGCTCGGATGGATCCAGCCTTTTTTAAGAAACTCCAGGCCCTGGGCGGTAGCCTGTCCAATCTGGGCTGGTTCGGGGTTATTGGCTCTCTGATCGCTGCTTCTTTTCTCTTTTCCAATCTAATTTCTACCATTAATAGAATCTTCAGAGCAAAATATAGCCATTCTTTTATTTATAACCGCTTGATGGAATATGTGGTGATGCTTCTGGCTGGCGTTTTTCTGCTTTTGTCTTTATCAATAACTGCCCTCTGGATTGCCCTGCAGCAGTTGCTCCGTCAGAGCCCGGTTTTTTCTGGATTCATTAATCCACAGGTAATTAGCATTCTGAATAATTTTTTCTTCCAATATCTTCTGCCTTTTGGGCTGACCTTTTTGATGGTTTTTATCCTTTATAAATTCATCCCGGAGGTCAAAGTTCATACCGGCAGTGCCTTGCTGGGGGCGGCCATTACTTCCTTCTTCTGGGAGATCTTTAAAAGAGGCTTTGCCTTTTATGCTATTCATCTCTCAGCAGTTGGGCTGGTCATGTCCAAGGTGCTGGCTGGAACCCTGACTTCTGTCATTTTCTTTCTGCTCTGGATCTCCTCATCTCTGGTCATCCTCCTCTGGGGAGCAGAGCTGGTGGCTATAATGAATGAGCGCTATGAAACAGATGGGCGTCACCAAACTCAGCCAGAATAAGCGGCTGGCTGATTTCAGGTCAGCTGGAGGTGCTGTCCTAAAAAAGCTTCCAGCTTTCGTTTGGTAGCAGCCCCAATGATCGAGTCAACTGGCTGTCCGTTTTTGAACAGGATCATGGTGGGGATACTCAGGATCTGATAGCGGCTGGAAAGGTTGGCATTATCGTCAACATTGAGTTTGGCTACCTTTAGCTGGCCCTGGTAACTTTCAGCTATTTCTTCGATGATGGGGGCAACCATTTGGCAGGGGAGGCACCATGGTGCCCAGAAATCGACCAGCACCGGGCAGTCGGACTTCAGTACTTCCTGTTCGAAATTGTTTTCGTTGAGCTGAACTACTTTGTTGCTCATATTGACCTCCTTTTTAACCTGACTGCTTTTTGATAGAGAATTTCGTATTGGGGGATAACTTTTGCCCAGGAATTATCCTGGATGAGGCAGCGGGCGATGATTTCTGTCCAGATCCGGGGCTGATTATAGAAAGAAAGAGCTTCTCGCACTGCCTGTAAAAAGGCTGAGGCAGAGTAATCTTCAAAAGCAAAGCTATAGCCAGAACTATTCTGGCTGGAAAAAGGTTCCATTGATTCTTTTAAACCACCGACTGCCCTGGCTACCGGGACAGTTCCATATCTTAGCGCTTGCATCAAGGTCAATCCGCAGGGTTCCTCGATTGAGGGCATCAAAAGGAAATCGGCTCCAGCTATCACCCGGTGGAAAAGACCCGGGCTCAAATCGAGCTGGACACCCAGTTTCCCAGGGTGGAATTCTTTCAGCTTCAAAAGTGCCTGCTCATAGATTTCATTTCCCTGTCCGGCCACCACCAGCTGGCAGCCTGAGGCCAGCAGATCGTTTATTGCTTCAATAATGAGCTCTAAACCTTTTAATCTGGTCAGATAACCGACCACAGCCAGCAGTGGTTTTGATTCATCCAGTTCAAGCCCGAATTCTTTCATCAGTTGTCTTTTACAGGTTTTTTTCCCGGTGAGGTCATTGGCAGAAAAATTGGCCGGGATCAGTGGATCAATAGCCGGGTTCCACTCTTCATTATCGAGACCATTTCTGAGACCGTACAGTGGTTTGTTTTTATTGGAAAAAAAACTGTTGACATCATGGTGATACTGCAAAACCTCATTCCGGTAAGTCAGACTGACTGTATTGACCACTTCTGAAAAAAGAATGCCAGCCTTGAGAAAATTAAATTTACCTCTGAAAGCTAATTGATGAGAATTCAAATAATTCCAGCTGAGACCGGTCAAACTGAGAGATTCGGCTGGAAACTCTCCCTGATAGGAAAAGTTGTGAATGGTTAGAAGGGTGGCCGCTTTTTTCAGGTTTGCTTTCTTTTGATAGCTTGATTTCAGGAAAAGAGGAGCTACTGCCGCTGCCCAGTTGTGGCAGTGAACCACATCAGGCTTCATTCTCGAAGAAGCGAGAAATTCGCAAACAGCCCGGTTGAAGAAAATAAACCTTTCATCATTGTCGAGGTAATCGCCCTTAGGCGACCCGTAAATGTAATCCCGGTGGAAATACTTTGGCTGATCAATTAAATACAGGTAATATTTATCGACTTCAGCTTTAAAAACCGTTGTCTGGACTTTTTTAGATCCGATTGGTACCTGCAGTTCTGGCTCAAGGGTTTTTTTATTAAGAGATTCAAGTTCAGGTCGCCGATAATAAGGCAGAAAAATAGCTACTTCATGACCGGCCCGGGATAGATACTTGGCCAGGCCAGCCGTAGCTTCGGCCAGCTCTCCCGAGCGGGCGTAAGGAGATAATTCAGGGGTAAGAACAGCTATCTTGAACATCTTGCCCTAGATAAAAATAATAGCTGTCTTGCCCTCAAAAATCAAACCGGCCGGGGGATATTTGAATGCATCAGAATGACAGGTCGGAGCCTTTATTCAGCCCAGCCCAGCTTTTCTTTGACCAGGTTATAGTAGCTCCGCCAGGGAGAGGTGACTAGCTTCAATTCGAGTGCTGATTTTTTGACCTCAATTATTTCATTCTTATCCAGAACTTGCCCCCTTTGCCCGTCTATGGTGATATACACTGGTTCTTCTGGTGTTAATAGTTTGAGCTTGATAGTGGAAGCGGCTGGAATAAGCAGGGGCCGGAAAGACAGGGTATGAGGGCAGATAGGAGTTAAAATAATGGTCTCAACCGCCGGATGAACAATTGGCCCGCCAGCCGAAAGAGAATAGGCCGTAGAGCCGGTTGGACTGGAGAGAATTAGGCCGTCCCCTTTTAATCTGGTCACTTCCTGACCGTTAATAGAAATCTGCAGCTCAATCATCCGGGCCAGGGCTCCTTTATTTAAAACAACGTCATTTAAGCAGAGATCTGTCTGGTCTTTATAGGAGACCTCAAGTAGAGTCCGCCGGCTGATAAACCCATTTTTATCTTTTAGAAAAGCTTCCAGTACCGGCAAGGCTTCATTCACAGGAATTTCAGTCAAAAAGCCCAGCCGGCCGAGATTCAAACCAATGACCGGTACATCCACTCTGGCGGCAGCGGCGGCCACGCTCAGCAGTGTGCCATCTCCACCCAGGACAATCATCGCCTGGCTTAACCCGGGGAGCTCTTCACGCCGAAAACCTCCAGGCCGGTTGATCTTGCGGGCAGCTACCTCCTCCAGCAGGCACTCTATTCCCTGTCGTTCAAGATAACTCACCAGCTCCTTGAGGATGTTTTCGATTCCTGGAGCATGCGGTTTGATGGCAATTCCTATTTTTTTAATCCTGTTCTTCTTTTCCATTGGCTAATATCTCCTGGATAAGCTTCTTAAAGTCAAGCGGCATAAGCCCTTCAGCAGCTGGTTTTAACCAGACCAAAAATTCCTGATTGCCTTTTTGCCCCAGAATTGGACTGACTAACAGTCCCTGTACTTTAAAACCAATAGTTTCCACTCCTTCCAGTACCTGCTCCAGCACCTGGCGATGAGTCTCTTTATCCCTGATTATACCTTTTTTCCCTACCTGATTTCGACTGGCTTCAAACTGAGGTTTGATGAGGACTATTAAATCTCCCTTTTTGATGATCTTCTGTATGGCTGGCAGTATTTTAAGAATGGAGATAAAAGAAACGTCCATAACCACCAGCTGGGGAATTTCAGGCAGGTCTGATGGCTCAAGATAACGGGCATTTTTTTCAATTGCCTGGACTCTGGGATCATGGGCCACTTTCCAATCAAGTTGTTTGATATTAACATCGACTGCATAGACTTTCCTGGCTCCAACCTGCAGCAAGCAATCGGTAAAGCCGCCAGTTGACGAGCCAATGTCCAGAGCAGTTACACCTTTAACCTGGATTGGAAAAACCTCAAGAGCTCTGACCAATTTGGCCCCGGCCCGGCTGACATAAGGAAAAGGCTGGTCAATAGTCAGAATTAAATCAGGGTTAACCGGCGTCCCGGCTTTGGTAATTATCTGGCCATTGACTTTGACCCGTCCGGCGATAATCAGGGCCTGAGCCTTCTCCCGGCTTGGGGCTAAACCTCGCTCAACCAGAAGAAGATCCAGTCTTTTTTTGTTCATATTTTAGAGGCCGGTCATTGTTCTAGCCACAATAGAAACGACTGATGTCTTCGACCAGGCTATCAACATCAAGTCTCAGTAGTTTTCTGATCTCATCAGCCTTGCCCAGAGGATAAAGAGCAGTGGGCAGTCCAAAGCTTTTAAATCTTGCCTGATAAAGTCCATGGCGATCAAGCAGCTCTCTGACCGCACTGCCGAACCCGCCCTCGATGATACCTTCTTCCAGAGTAAAAATTGTTCTGGCCTGCCGGGCTTGCTCAATAATTAGATTTTCATCAAGTGGCCGGGCAAATCGGGCATTAATGACCGCCAGCGACAGTCCCTGTTCTTCCAATCGTCTGGCTACCTCCAGCGCAGGATAGACCGTATTGCCATAGGCAACGATCAAGTCGCGGCCAGGCTTCAGCCGCTCCGCCTGACCGGCTGGTATAAAACTGAAGTCACTCTCAATTTTGACGCCTAAACCTTTCCCTTTAGGGAACCTTATGGCCACTGGGTGGCCATACTGAAAGGCAGAATAAACCATCTGTCGTAGTTCATTTTCATCTTTGGGGGCCATCAGGATCATATGGGGCATATGCCGGAGATAGGCAATGTCGTTAATTCCCTGATGAGTTGGTCCATCTTCTCCCACAATGCCTGCCCGGTCGAGGGCGAAGACTACCGGCAGGTCCATTAAACATACATCATGAAAAATCTGGTCATATGCTCTCTGCAGGAAAGTGGAATATATGGCGACCACCGGTTTAAGACCGGCTATAGCCAGACCGGCAGCAAAGTTAACAGCATGCTGCTCGGCTATACCGACATCAAAAAATCGATCAGGGTGTTCCTCTGCGAATTTATTGAGGCCTGTACCATCGGTCATAGCGGCGGTAATAGCCATGATGGAGTCGTCGCTTCTGCTCAGGTCAGCTATGGTTTCTCCGAATACTTTGGAAAAAGTTGGGCCGTTTTCCTGGGAGAGAGGCTGGCCAGTCTCGACATTAAAAGGTGAGGCGCTGTGAAATTTCTCAGGATCCAGCTGAGCCGGACGATAACCCTTTCCTTTCTGGGTAACGCAGTGGACCAGCACTGGCCCGGGATAATTCCTGGCATTTTCAAAGGCTTCCTGCAGGGAATGAAGACTGTGACCATGAATGGGCCCAACATAGCGAATACCAAGTTCCTCAAAAAAGATGCCGGGGAAAAAGGTCTTCTTAAGCAGCTCTTCAAAGGCCCGGGCACCTTTAATTAGAGGCCGGCCGATTTTTGGAATCGATCTAAGGACTGATTTGGCCTGCTCTTTCATCTTAAGAAAAGGCTGGCCGGAAACCATATAAGACAGGTAGCTGGAAAGAGCCCCAACACTCGGTGAGATACTCATTTCGTTATAATTCAGGACAATGATTAATTTCTTCCGGAGATGTCCGATTTGATTCAAAGCCTCATAGGCGACTCCGCCGGTCAGACTTCCATCTCCGACTACGGCGATAACATTGTAGTCTTCATTTTTCTTATCTCTGGCCACCGCCAGCCCCAGGGCTGCAGACAGAGCAGTTGAGGCATGACCGGTATTGTAAATATCGTGATCGCTTTCTTCCCGGCAGGGGTATCCCAGCAAACCTCCCGACTGGCGGAGGCGGCTGAAGGCTTCCCGCCGGCCTGTCACGAGTTTATGAGTATAGCACTGGTGGCCAACGTCCCAGATAATCTTGTCTCGCGGTGATTCAAAGACGTAGTGAAGGGCCAGGGTAAGTTCAACTGCCCCCAGGTTTGAGGCCAGGTGTCCACCGTTTCTGGCCACTGTTTCTATAATTGTTGCCCTGATTTCTGAGGCCAATTGCTTTAGCTCTTCGAGTGACAGCTGCTTTAAATCCTGAGGAGAATTGATTCTGGGCAAAATTTTTTCTGAACTCATGAGTTCTTCTCTGATTTGAATTCAAGCTGCTGAACAAAATATTCCAGAGGACCGCAATTGATTTCAGCTTTTTTTAGTGCTTCCACCGCCTGCTCTAACCAGCGGTTAATCTGTTCCCTGGCCTTCTGAGCGCCAAGGACCCTGGCCAGATTAGGACGAAAACTGGAGGTGGACTGATCCTGAGAAATATCTTCCAGGTCGTCTCTTAGTTGCCAGGCCAGTCCCAGGTTTGTCCCGTAAGCTTCCAGGGCAGCGATTTGGGCGGAACCAGTTCCTGCCAGTCTGGCCCCGCCGGCTACCGAGACCCGAATCAGTTCGGCTGTCTTTTTTTGTGCCAGCCGTTCGTAGGCGGCCAGGTCTGTTTCCTCTGGCTGGAAACTTAAGTCCAGCCATTGGCCGGCAATCAGACCAGCAGGGCCCACGGCCAGGGCCACCTGCTGGCAGACTTCTTCTTTAAGCCTTGGTCCCCCTGGCGGCCAGGGAGCGGTCAACAGAATCTCAAAAGCTAAAGATAGCAAGCCGTCACCAGCCAGAATAGCTACTGCTTCGCCAAATTTTTTATGGCAGGTCAGTTGCCCGCGCCGGGTGTCATCATTGTCCATAGCTGGCAAATCATCATGAATCAGAGAATAGTTATGAATAAGTTCTATCGCACAGGCGTAAGGTAATAAAATCTCTTCGGCCAGACCAAAATACTCTCCTGAGGTCAGCAATAACAGGGGGCGAAGTCTTTTGCCGCCGGAGAAGACGGCATAACGCATGGCAGTGAATATCGTTGAATCCTCACCCACCAGAGATAATCTGAGGGCTGCCTCAAGGCGAGCCTTCTTTTGCTGGAGGTAAAGGTTGGTATCCATGATCGGTAATTAAGTGATTGGTGCCCGTTTATTTCTGATTTTTCTCTTCAGCTTGTTCCCCCTCAGTTCCTTCTTCCGGCTCTTCCAGGTGGAAATCAGCTTCAAGATCTTCAGGTTCAAATTCCTGTGGTTTTAGTTCCCCTTTTTCATTTTTTATCAATATTTCAACTTTTCTTTCGGCTTTATCCAGCTCTGCTCTCAAAAATCTGGCCAACTTTATGCCTTTTTCAAACAGAGCCAGTGATTCATTGAGTGACAGGCCACCTTTTTCCAGCTTGTTGACAATCTGCTCGAGTTCGGTCAGAGCCTGTTCAAAATTCATCTCTCGCCCTTTGCTATTCATTTTGACTCCTTGATAAATCTTGATTCTATTTTGATGCGAGGATCGATATCTTTTACCTGACAGTTAATCTGCCCCCGGTAAAAAGAAACAATGAGATCATCTCCTGCTTCAACTTCAGTTGCTTTCATTACTGGCATCAGACCGCTTTCCTTCCAGCAAATTGTATAACCTTTTTTCAGGATGTTCAAAGGCGAAAGATTGGAAAGAGAAGAGGCCAGTCTTTCCCAGCTGGCTTCATAATCTTTCATTTTTAGCTCGACCAGATGTTTGAGTTTTTCCGTCTGGGCTTCAACCCGTGCCCGGCTTTCGCCAATGCTCCTTTTTTCCTCCAGCATGGCCCGCACCGACCTGGCTTTCAAGTCATCAACTCGCTGGGCTAAAGTCATCAGTCTCAGCTGCCAGTGTCGATAGATGTATTCCTCAGCCAGAAGATTAACACGATTTCGCTTGACCTCCAGCAGGTATTTTTCAGCCTGAATCAATCTGGTAACCAGCTGGTCGATCTTACTTCTGAACTCTTCTTCTTTAGCCACCACCATTTCAGCGGCAGCGGAAGGAGTGGAAGCTCTGATATCGGCTACAAAATCAGCAATGGTAAAATCTATTTCATGGCCAACTGCTGATATGACTGGCTTGGTTTTCATACAGTTAAAAATAGCCCGGGCTACTATCTCCTCATTGAAGGCCCACAGGTCTTCCATTGAACCACCGCCCCGTCCGACGATAACCACATCGATATCATCTCGCTGACTGAAATAATCAAGCCCGCTGGCGATCTGCTGGGCTGCTCCTTCCCCCTGCACCTGAGCCGGGTAGATAACCAGGTGAAGTCGATTGAAGCGACGCTCCAGAATGCGAAGAATATCTCTGATAGCAGCTCCGGTCGGAGAGGTGACAATTCCTATCTTTTTGGGCAACAGAGGAAGTTTCTTTTTGTATTTCTCATCAAAGAGGCCTTCTGCCTTGAGCTTTTCCTTGAGCTGCTCGAAGGCCAGCTGCAAGACACCTTTGCCTCGTAGCTCGAGCTTTTCGACCACCAGCTGATACTCGCCGCGTGGTTCGTAAACGGTAATTCTCCCGCCGCAGATAACTTTAATGCCATTCTTCAACTCAAATTTGGGCAAAAGGGAGTTTCTCTTATTCTGAGTCTGAATCCGGACAGCATCAGATTTGAACAGAACTGTCTTTAGCTGGGCATCTTCCCCGGCTTCATCATCCTTCAGGGTAAAATAAAAATGCCCGGATGACGGCTGCCTCAAATTGGAAATTTCACCCTCTACCCAGACGAAGGGGAAAGAGCTTTCCAGCTCCAGGCGAATCAGTTTGGTGAGTTCACTAACTTTATATATTCTGTCGCCAACAATCAGGTCTTCAGTTTTCAAAGTCATCCTCGACCAACATTTGTCTCTCTATAGTTAAAGCTTTTCCATTTTGCGGGTCAATCTCGACGAGAACAGCCCCCAGCAGCAAACCCTCACTGGCCGGTTCAAACTTTTGCGGGCGGGCAGTTAGAAACCGGTTCAGGGCCTGCTCGGGCTTCATGCCAATAACCGAATTCAGCCCGCCAGCCATGCCCACATCGGAAATATAGGCAGTCCCACCTGGTAGAATCCTCTCGTCAGCCGTCTGGGTATGGGTATGCGTACCGATGATAGCCGAGACCTTGCCATCGAGGAACCAGCCGAGAGCCTGTTTTTCGGAGGTAGCCTCAGCATGGAAATCGATAATGATGGTCGGGGTCAGAGGCAGAATAGCTTCCAGTTCCTTCTCTGCTCGACGGAAGGGACAATCTACCGGCTCCATGAAAACCCTGCCCTGGAGATTAAGGATAGCTGCCTTTATTCCATCTTCATTCTCAAAGAGATGATAGCCATGGCCAGGATTTCCTTCCGGATAATTGGCTGGCCGAATAAGTCGCGGCTCTTTCTCCAGATAATTGAAAACCTCTTTTTTATCCCAGATGTGATTACCTGAAGTCAGAACATCAACCTGCAATAAGAGTTCGCGAGCTATTTCTTCTGTCAGGCCAATCCCACCAGCGGCATTTTCGCCATTGGCAATGACCAGCGAGGGGCGGCATTTCTTTTTAAGCTCGGGCAAAAACCGGCTCAGGGCCCGTCGCCCCGGTCGGCCGACAATATCTCCAATAAAAAGAACTCTAAAATTATCTGGCATATTCCACCGCTCTCATTTCGCGGATGACCAGGACCTTAATCTGACCGGGATAATCAAGCTCATCTTTGATTTTTTGAGCGATATCCCTGGCGATGACGGCGGCTCGGTCATCAGAGATTTTCTGAGCATCGACGATGATCCGTATCTCGCGTCCGGCTTGCAGGGCAAAAGCTTTAGCCACACCTTCAAAGGAGTTGGCGATTTCTTCCAGTTTCTCCAGTCTCTGAACATAAGTTTCCAGGAGCTCTCGACGGGCACCAGGTCTGGCCGCAGACAGAGTGTCAGCTGCCTGTACCAGCACCGCTTCCACTGACGGAAAATCTATATCTCGGTGATGAGAAGCAATGGCCTGAACCACTGCTTCGCTCTCTCCATATTTTTTGGTCAGCTCAACGGATAGTTCGGTATGAGTCCCTTCATAATCTTTATCGACTGCTTTCCCGATATCATGTAGCAACCCGGCCCGCAGGGCAACAGTCACATCGAGGCCTAATTCCCTGGCCATCAAGGCTGCCAGCAAAGCAACTTCTTTGGAATGCTGAAGGACATTTTGCCCGTAGCTCGTCCGGTATTTCAGTTTTCCCAGGTATTTAATCAGCTCCGGGTGCATATTCTGAATGCCTAGTTCAAGTAAGGTATTTTCGCCTTCCTGCTTTATTTTTTCTTCCAGTTCGACTTTGACCTGTTCTACAATATCTTCGATTCTGGCCGGATGGATCCGGCCATCAGCTACCAGTTTTTCTATGGCCATTCTGGCCAGCTCCCGCCGCAGAGGGTCAAAACTGGATAGAATGACAGCCTCAGGTGTATCATCAATGATAATATCCACTCCGGTGGCCATTTCCAGAGCCCGAATATTGCGGCCTTCCCGACCGATAATCCTGCCCTTCATGTCATCCGAAGGCAAATCAACGACAGATACTGTCGTCTCGACGACATGTTCTGCCGCCGAGCGCTGAATAGCATTGGAAATAATTTCTCTGGCCAGAGTTTTGCTTTTTTCTTTGGTTTCTTCTTCAATTCTACGGACAGTCTGAATAGCCTGGAGTTTGGCTTCATCCTCGATTTTGCGAATCAGCATGTTTTTGGCTTCTTCCTGAGTCAAGCCGGATATTCTTTCCAGCTCCTTGGTCTGTTTTTCCAGAGTCTCATTTATCTTTTGTTCAAGTTGCTCCAGTTCTTTTTCCTTGGCATAGAGACGGCGCTCTTTAACTGAAAATTCTTTTTCTTTTCTTTCCAGGTTCTGATATCGTCTTTCCAGAGCTTCTTCTTTATGAAGTAGCCGGCGTTCCTGTTCGGTTAACTTATATCTTTTTTCCTTGGTCTGGGCTTCAAACTCAGCCTGGCGGGTAGCATCTCTTTCCCGGGCCTCAAGCTCAGCCTGTTTTTTGATTTTTTCAGCTTCTTGCTCGGCTCTGGCAATGATCTCTTTGGCTTTTTCTTCGGCCTTCAAGATGCCTTTTAATCCCTGGCTTCTCTTGAGAAAAACGATGATCAGGGCGACCAATAAAATAGCTAAAAGTGGGATTCCCACCGTTAGTAGTGTCTTCATCTTCAAACCTCCTCGCCGGACTGCTGATCAAAAGAGTTAACAAGGAGGTCAGGTAATGGTTATGACGTTAGATGGCCGCTGGACGGACACCCCTTGAGCTGGTGGATAGGATTAAGGCTAGTGCTTTCTTGCTTACTGTCAGATATAGACCTTAGATCTAATTTATCATAAGAATTTACAGACAATTCTCTCCAATTAAGGGGTGAGTTTTTCCAGAGGATTAAAATCAAATTCATAGTTATTTACCTGAGCCTCAAGTTGAGCCAGTTTTTTTTCCAGCCGGTCAAAAGCCTCTTTTAAACCGGCTACCTCCCTTTCAGCCAAAGACAGCTCGTCAGCCAGATTCAAAGCAGTCAAAACTGCAATCTTGGCTAGATCTGACGACCGCGATTTGGCTGCTACTTCCTGCATTTTCTGATCAACATAGGAGGTCAGCTGGCCGATATATTCTTCGTCTTCTTCTCCTTTGACGCAGATCCTGTATTTATTTCCAAAAATTTCAATTTCTATAATTTTTTCGCTCATATTCCCAATTTTTCTATCTGGGCAATGAGAGCTTCCAGTTTTTCCTTAACCTCTTCCTTTTCCTCACGCAACTGTTTAAGTTCTTCTTCCATCTGGCCAAAAGCCTTGAGCTTCTCTTCCAGCTCTTTTTTTTCGCTTTTAGCCTGTTTCAAGTCTTCCTTCAAGCGGGCATTATCAGAAGACAGGCGGCTCACATGTTCTATAATCTGAGAAATCTTGCCCTCCAATATTTTAATCCGCTCAATCTCGCTTGTCAATTTGCCCTCCTTATCTCAATTGAATCTTCAGACTGGATTTTAACTGAGAAATAATGTCCAGCATGGCCCGGTCCACCTCTTCTGCCTGAAGGGTTCGGGATTCATGCCGGAAAAAGAACCTCACCGAATAACTGACCTGGTTGGGTGCCAGACTTTCTCCCTCAAACCGGTCATAAATCTCAAATCTTTCCAGATAAGGAACATTTAGCTTCTTTAACTGGCTATAAATAGCCTGAAAATTTATCGTGGAGTCGACCAGGAATGATAGATCTCGCACCACCCCCGGAAATCTGGGGACAGAGGTAAAGTTGAAAGCTCGAGGCTGACGATCAAATAGAACTTCAAGATTAAGCTCGCCACCGTAAGCCAGTTTATCCAGCCCATAGGCCTGTCTGATTTCTGGCTTTAACAGTCCAAGATAGCCAACTGGTTCTTTTTTGATCGAAATCCTCACCGCCTGGCCTGTCTGAAAAAAACTATGGTCTCCAGGCTCGAAAGAAGGAGCTTCATAGCCGAGATAAAAAAACAGGTCTTCGATGGCCCCTTTTAGAAAGAAATAATCAGTTTCTCGAGCGGGCTGGTTCCAGGTTTTTGCCTCTCGCTGACCGCTGGTCAACAGCCCGAGATGCCATTCTTCTCTTTGTTTCCCATCTTCTACCCAGAAATAGATCTTGCCTGTTTCGAAAATGTGTACCCCATCTGCCTCTCGATTATAGTTCCAGACAGTATTCTCAACCAGTCCGGGAAGGAGTGAAGTTCTGAGAATCGAGGCCCGGGAAGAAATCGGATTCTGCAGCTCGATTGGCTCATAGCCAGTTTGCCAGATTTTTTCTTTTTCCCGATCTCCAAAACTGAAATTAATAACTTCGTCAAAACCATAATGAAATAGAACTTCCTTTAGTAACCAGAGACAGTCCTGCCGCTCATCAGCTGGCAGATCAAAAGACCTGGCTGGTGTTACTTCGGTTGGAATGCGGTCATAGCCAAAAAACCTGGCAATTTCTTCAATAAGATCAGCTTCCCGCTCCAGATCAACCCGGAAACTGGGAATTTCGGTTACCCACACTCCCGGTTTCTGCTCATTTAGTTTCAGACCAAGAGCAGTTAGCGTTCGAACTACAAATTCCTCCGGGACTTCGATTCCAAGTAGCTCCCCAACTCTTTTCAGGCGCAAAGGGACAGATTTGGGTTTTCTGGGATTAGGATAAACGTCAAGCAGCCCTCTGGAGGATTTGCCCCCAAACTGACCCAGAAGGGAAGCTGCCATTTTGGCTCCCAGCGGGGCAGCATTGATATCAACGCCTCGTTCGAACCGATAGGAAGCATCCGTCATCAGGCCAAGCTTTTTAGCTGTCAGCCTGATTGAAATCGGGTCAAAATTGGCGCTCTCAATAAAAACATCTGTCGTTTTTTCATTGATACCCGACTCTTCTCCACCGATAATACCGGCCAGAGCTACGGGCTTACTTTCATCCGCTATGACCAGCATGTCAGGGGTTAATTCCAATAGCTGTCCATCGAGGGTACGGAGAGTTTCACCTTTTCTGGCTCTTCTAACAATGATTCTGGCTTCCTTTAACTGGCTGAAATCAAAGGTATGGAGTGGTTGACCAAGTGAAAAACAGACATAATTGCTGATATCAACCACATTATTTATGGGGCGGAGACCAACAGCTTCAATTCTTCTTTTTAGCCACTCAGGAGAAGGGCCAACCTGCACTCCTTTTACCACCAGACCGCAATAGCGAGGGCAGAGCTGGCTGTCCAGCACCTGAATATCAACCAGGTCAGAAGTTAACCGGTCAAGTTCAAGGAGCGGCCAGGAAGGCGATTTTAAAGGCACACCGAGCAGAGCAGACAGTTCTCGGGCCACGCCCAGATGGCCGAGAGTATCAGGTCGGTTGGCGTAAGTCTCAATCTCGTAAACAGTGTCGCCATCGATCTCTTTCACCGATTCAACCATTAGACCGATCTGATCAAAATATTTAGCCAGTTCCCGAGGAGGAACATTAAGGTCGAGATATTCTTTTAGCCAGTCGTATGAAATGTTCATTTTCGGTTAAACTGCCTCAAAAATCTCAGATCATTTTCATAAAAATAACGTATCTCAGGGATGTCATAAGCCAGCATAGCTGTCCGATCAATGCCCAGGCCAAAAGCCCAACCGCTGTATTTTTCCGGGTCGATATTGACATTTTTGAATACCTGGGGATCAACCAGGCCGGCTCCCAGAATTTCCTTCCAGCCGGTTCCACCACATACCCGACATTGAGCATCCTGCCCATGACAGGCAATGCATTCGATGTCCACTTCGGCTGATGGTTCAGTAAAAGGGAAAAAGCTGGGACGAAAGCGGATCTTTATCTTTTCCCCAAAAAGGGCCTTGATGAAGAAGTCCAATGTTCCCTTAAGATGGGCGAACGTTATTCCCCGATCAACAACCAGACCCTCAACCTGATGGAACATAGGTAAATGAGTCGGGTCGGGCGTTTCTCGCCGGTAGACCTTGCCGGGGATAATAATCCGGATAGGCGGTTTCTTTTTCTCCATGACGCGGATTTGAACCGGCGAAGTGTGGGTTCGTAACAGTAGTTTGTCATTTATATAAAGGGTATCCCAGCTATCTCGGGCCGGATGATAGGGAGGGAAATTAAGTGCCTCGAAATTATAATAATCGGTTTCGATTTCAGGGCCTTCTTCCACCGAAAAGCCCATCGAGACAAATATTTTTTCTATTTTTCTCTGAAAAAGAGTCAGGGGGTGAGGGGCTCCCCAGTAGATTTTTTCCCCGGGGAGAGTCAGATCAGTCAGTGGTTTTTCAACCTCTGGTCTCTGGCATCGCTCTTCTAATTCAGACAGGGCTTGCTGGATTTCTGTCTTAAATTTGTTCAGGGCTTCTCCCGCGCCCCTTTTTTCCTCTGGTGGCAACTGTTTTAGTTCGTCAAAAAGAAGAGTTAAATAGCCCTTCTTTCGGCCGAGGAAAGCCTGCTTTAACTCCTCTAACTCTTTGCTATTTTTGGTTTTGGCGGCCAGATTATTAAAAAGCTGGCGATACTGCTCTAGTTTGTCTTGAAGGCTGCTCATGTCCTTGAAGAAGCCTGGGCCTGTTTGGCCTGTTCAGCCAGATAAGCAAAGGTAGCTGGTGCTTTAACTGCCAGTTCAGCCAGAATTTTCCGGTCTAGTTCAATCTTCAGATTTTTAAGTCCTCTGATAAACTGATTATAGGAAATCCCGTTGGCCTGAGCGCCAGCTTTGATCCTGATTATCCACAATTGCCGGAAATCTCTTTTTTTATTCCGGCGATCACGATAGGCATACTGCATAGATTTTTCCACGGCTTCTTTGGCTGCCCGGTAATTGCTTTTTTTAGTTCCCCAGTAACCTTTAGCCTGGGCTAATATTTTTTTTCGACGCTCTCTTTTCTTAGAGCTTCTTTTTACTCTTGGCATAATGTTTCTCCTTTCCTGCTGGTGCTTTCTGCCATGTGTTCAGGCTGGCTATTAAAAGTCATAAGGTAGCATCTTTTTGACCTTCTTCAGATCAGCCGGACTCAATTCAGCTTTCTTGCCCAGCTGTCTGATTCTTTTCGATGACTTTTTGGTCAAAATATGGCTTTTATTAGCTTTTTTGTGGAGCACCTTCTTGCTTGCTGTTATTTTGAACCTCTTTTTCGCTGCTCGGTTGGTTTTTAGCTTTGGCATCTTTTCCTCCTGTTTTTATCGGCACAATCAGAGCGGTACTGGCCCAGTCCTGATTTTTTACTTCTCCATCCAGGCGGGCTATGTCAGAGACGTCTGATAAAATCCTATCCATAACCTGGTAGGCCATTTCCGGGTGAGACCTTTCCCGGCCCCGAATCATGATGGTAATTTTAACCTTATCTCCATCCTCAATAAAGCGGCGAATATGTTTCAACTTGAAATTGTAATCATGGATGCTTATTTTTGGTCTGAACTTAATTTCCTTAATCTGAGCCTGTTTCTGGTGTTTCTTGGCTTCATGCTCTTTTTTGTGGAGTTCATACAGAAACTTGCCATAATCCATGATCCGGCAGACAGGGGGAGTGGCCTGAGGGGCGATCTCAACCAGATCAAGCCCTTTCTCCCGGGCGATAGCCAGGGCCTGAGGGACAGACATTACCCCTAATTGATTCTTGTCTTCATCAATTACCCTAATTTCTGGTGCCCTGATCATTTCATTTATCCTGTGTGGGTTCTCCTTAGCTTTTGGGGGACGATAAGGTTCTCTTTGGAAAATAGGTGACCTCCTATATTTTTATTTCTAAAGATTTTTCTTGAATTAACTGCTTTAGTCTGGGGAGTAAGGTGTCTATCTTCATCTCACCCAGATCTCCCTGACCGTGTATTCTCAAAGAAAGACTGCCATCGTTCTTTTCTTTGTCACCGACGATCGCCATGAGAGGAATCTTCTCCATTTCGGCCTGCCGAATTTTCTTCCCGATTTTTTCTCTGGACTCATCAACCTTAACTCTCAGTCCTTCGGCTACCAGGCTGGACTGAATTTCTCTGGCATAGGCTTCGTGGCGGTCGGCAATGGGTAAGATGATCATTTGAACTGGCGCCAGCCAGAGGGGAAAATTCCCCATATAATGCTCAATTAATACCCCGAAAAACCTTTCCATGGAACCTAGAAGAGCACGATGAACCATAAAGGGACGGTGGAAATTACCATCTTCTCCAACATAGGTCAGATCAAACCTTTCCGACAGGTTAAAGTCCAGCTGAACGGTTGTACATTGCCATAAACGGCCGATCGCATCTTTGATCTTGATATCTATTTTCGGGCCATAAAAAACGCCTTCACCCTTATCTATCTGATAAGGTAGGCCAGAGCTTTTTAAAGCTTCTTCCAGGGCCTTTTCCGCCTTGTCCCAGTCGGTCAGGCTGCCCACGTATTTTTCTGGTCTGGTAGCTAAGTAAACCTGATAATTTTCAAAGCCAAAAGCCCGCAGCAGCCTGATGGCCAGGCGAATGACTCCTTTGATTTCATCTTCGAGCTGATCCTCGCGGCAGAAGATATGAGCATCGTCCTGGGTGAAGCCCCTGACCCGAAGCAGACCGTGGAGAACGCCGCTCCTTTCGTATCTATAAACCGTACCGAGCTCTGCCCAGCGCAAAGGCAGCTCCCGATAAGAGCGTTGCCGGGATTTGTAGGCAATGATATGGAAAGGACAATTCATAGGTTTGAGCTGATATTGACAGCCCTCTAGTTCCAGGGGGGGATACATAGCTTCGTAAAATTCAGTGTGCCCGCTCTTCTTCCAGAGATCAAGTTTGGCTATATGAGGAGAATAGATAAAATCATAGCCATCTTTCAGATGTTCTTCTTTCCAGAAATTTTCAATCAAATAGCGAATGATTGCCCCTTTTGGTTGCCAGATGACCAGGCCGGCTCCGAGATCGTCGCTGACCTGAAACAGCTCGAGTTCCTGGCCCAGACGGCGATGATCACGTTTTCTGGCTTCTTCCAGAAAATTCAGATAATCATCAAGTTCTTTCTGGCTGAAAAAGGCGGTTCCATAAATTCTCTGTAACTGAGGGCCGCGTTCATCACCCTTCCAGTAAGCGCCCGAAACCGACAGTAACTTGACATGCTTGATATAGCCAGTCGAGGGCAGATGTGGGCCAAGGCAGAAATCAATAAAATTTCCCTGTTCATAACATGTAACTTCAGCTCCGCCTTTTTCCTGTATCAGTTCTACCTTTAGCTTTTGGCCACGCTCTTCAAAAATCCTGATGGCCTCTTCTTTTTTTAGGACCAGCCGACGGATGGGAAGGTCTTCAGCCGCTAGTTCCCGCATTCTTGTTTCAATAGCCACCAGATCCTCGGGAGTGAAGGCTTGATTACGAAGAAAATCATAATAAAAACCTGTCTCGGTGGCTGGGCCAACTCCGGCCTGGACTCCTGGAAAAAGTTCAAGTACAGCCTGGGCCAGAAGGTGAGAGGCACTGTGCCACAGAATCTCCAGTGCTTCTGGATCGCTGGCAGTTACAGGTTCGATCTCACGATCTTGGTCAGCTGGATAGCTGATATCCAGTAGCTCCTGGCCACTTCGGAACAACAGAGGTTTTTCTTCGAGCCTGAGCTGTGGTATAAGCTCTGACAGAGGCGTCCCTTTTGGTAAAGAAAAAACAGACTCCCCAACTTTAATTTTGATTAATTCTTCCATTGACTCAACTTAGCTTTGATCTTTATTCTACCATAAACAAAACTGACCTTTATACCCGGAAAATCAGAGGTAATGGTAGGCGCGGAGGGGATTGAACCCACGGCCTCTTCCGCGTCAAGGAAGCGCTCTCCCACTGAGCTACGCGCCTGCCAGCTATTTCAAGGCTTATATATATTAATGAAATCCCCCTTAACCTGTCAAGTTAAGGGCCGGCTGAGCTTGATAGTAACCAAAATGAAACCTGATACATCCCAAAAAAAGAAAAATCCAGTCGAATAACCAGTTCAGCTTTTGGAAAAATAATTGGCGTTAGGCTTTTTATGCTCTTAAAGTCAGACTGAGCTATAATAATAATATGATCGGGATTATGTCAGATTCACACGATAATCTGGTAGCCATCAATAAAGCTATCGACATCTTTAATCGAACTGATTGCTCACTGGTAATACATGCCGGGGATATCATTGCTCCTTTTGCCGCCCAGGAGTTAAGGAAACTGAAATGTCCGGTTAAAGCCGTTTTTGGCAATTGTGACGGAGAAAAGGAAGGTTTGATTAAAGTTTTTAAGGATCTGGGGGAAATCAAGCCTGCTCCTTTTAGCTTTATTGAGGATAATAGGCGCTTCATTGTCTCCCACTATCCTCTTGAAAACGTTCAGGAAGAAGTAGATGTCATCGTTTTTGGTCATACTCATCGTTCTCAGGTAAGCCTACAGGGAGAACTTTTAGTCATTAATCCTGGCGAAACAGGTGGCTGGGTAAAAGGGGTTTGCACGGTTGTTCTGCTGGAAGCCGAGAAGATGTCGGCAGACATAATAATATTATGATCAGAGGGCTCAAGCCAGAAGCTTCGGCCCGTCCGGGGATTTATGTTAAGAAAGTCCTGGCCATATAATAGACATAGAATAGATAAGGGAGGTGGAAGCCAATGGGTAAGGGAGTTGGTAATCGTCAAAAGCCAGGCTGGCAACGGGTAAGAAAAGTTGAGTCCAAAAACCAGAAAAAGCTTTTAAAAGAGCTGCAAGGGGGAAAAAGGCCAGCCAGGTCCGGGAAAAAAGCTCCCCATTAATGGTTCACCCCTTTTTCTAAAAGAACCTGCCAGACTGAGGAGAAAAATAACCAGCAGGACTTCATCCGGGGAATATCTCTATCCGACGGGTTCAATTAGACTTTAAGGCCCCATTTTTGCTATACTTATAATTCTTAATAGCTGTTAGTGGCTATCAAGTAAAAACTATTTTAAGGAGCTTAAAAATGAGAAAAGTCATTATCATGGGAGCTGCAGGCCGCGATTTTCACAATTTTAATGTCTATTTTCGCGACAATCCTGATTACCGGGTAGTTGCTTTTACCGCTACTCAAATTCCTGATATTGAAGGCAGAAAATATCCGGCCGCTCTGGCCGGGAAGCTCTATCCCAGGGGTATACCGATTTATTCTGAATCAGAGCTGACCGATCTTATTAAGGAACATAAGGTTGATGAAGTACATTTTGCCTACAGTGACGTTCCCCATGAATATGTCATGCATAAAGCTTCCGAAGCAATGGCAGCCGGAGCCAGTTTTGTTCTGCTCGGGCCGGCCGACACCATGATCAAGAGTCGCAAACCGGTAATATCAGTTTGCGCGGTCAGAACCGGGTCAGGCAAGAGCCAGACCACCAGAAAAGTGGCTCTCACCCTGAAAGCCAAAGGACGCCGGGTAGTGGTTATCAGACATCCCATGCCCTATGGTGATCTGGAAAAACAGAAAGTTCAGAGATTTGCTACCTACGAGGATCTTGATCGCCATGAATGCACGATTGAAGAAAGAGAAGAATACGAACCCCATATTGACAATGGCATTATTGTTTATGCTGGCGTTGATTATGGGGCTATCCTGAAACAAGCCGAGAAAGAGGCTGATATCATCCTCTGGGATGGCGGCAACAATGATTTTTCTTTTTATAAATCAGATCTGGAAATCGTGGTGGTGGATCCACATCGTGCCGGTCATGAATTAAGCTATCATCCCGGGGAAACCAATTTCCGGCGGGCAGATGTTTATGTGGTCAATAAAATGGATACGGCTGAGCCGGAAAAGGTTAAGCTGGTTATGGATAACATTAAGAAGATTAATCCAAAGGCAAAGGTCATAAAGGCTAACTCTCCAATTTTTGTCGAGGATGGTTCGCAGATTCAAGGTAAGAGAGTGCTGGTCATTGAGGATGGCCCGACTCTGACCCACGGTGGCATGCGTTATGGGGCAGGCATTGTAGCTGCCCAGAAGTATCAGGCGGCTGAGATTATTGATCCCAGACCCTATGCTGTGGGCAGCATCAAAAAGACTTTTGAAAAGTATAATCATTTAGATAAAGTGCTCCCGGCCATGGGCTATGGAGAAAAGCAGACAAGAGAACTGGCTGCTACCATCAACAAAATAGACTGCGATCTGGTCATCAGCGCTACGCCGATTGATTTAAACAGGGTGATCAAAGTCAACAAGCCGATGCTTCGTGTTCGCTACGAACTGGAAGAAATTGGCCAGCCCAATCTCAAGTCTGTCCTGAAAGATTTTTAAACCTGTTTGACAGCTGGTAGTCGGTCTTAAGGTAAAAATTAAAGAGGGTAGAAAAGGCAAGTATTAAGGCGGCAAAAGATGAAGGCGAAAATTGCACTGATCGCTTTTGGCGGCAATGCCATATTGCCTGAAAACCAGAAAGGTTTACAGGAAGAGCAAATGCGCCAGGCCCAGAAAGCAGCTGAACTCATGGTGCAGATCATCAAAAAAGGCTATGAGCTCATTGTCGTTCATGGTAATGGCCCGCAGGTGGGGAATTTGCTGATTCAGATGGAAGAGGCTGCCAACAAGATTCCTCCTTTCAGTCTGGAAGTCTGTGATGCCATGACGGAAGGCAGTATGGGTTTCATGCTGGAAAAAGCTATTATCAATGAGCTCCGCCGACAGTCGATAGATAAGGATGTTGCCACCCTGATTACCGAAGTGGTAGTGGACAAAAATGACCCTGCTTTTGGCCAACCGACCAAGCCAATTGGGCCTTTTTATCCTAAATTCAGGGCTCAGCAGCTGGCCCGGCAAAAAAAATGGACAATGGTAGAAGATGCCGGTCGCGGTTTTCGCCGGGTGGTCCCCTCTCCCCGGCCGATTGATATCGTACCCAAATGGATAATCAGAGACCTGGTAATGTCTGGCCGGGTGGTGATTGCCGCTGGCGGCGGGGGTATACCGGTCATAATCAACAGCCGGGGTCTATACGAAGGCGTGGAAGCCGTTATTGACAAAGATTATGCTTCCAGCTTGCTGGCCAGAGAAGTAGGAGCCGAGCTGTTTATCATTCTGACCGGTATTTCCAGGGTGTATCATCATTTTGGCCAGCCGGACCAGAAGCCGTTGTCGGTCATTACGGTGGAAGAGGCTAAAAAATTCCTGGAGCAGGGGGAGTTTCCGCCTGGTTCAATGGGTCCCAAGATCAGGGCAGCCATAGAATATATTGAGGCCGGAGGAAAGGAAGTCCTTATTACTTCAGCCGACCATTTAAAGGCAGCACTGATTAATCGTTCCGGGACAAGAATTGTGGCCAGCATTCCAGTAAGTTCAAGTATAGAGATAGGAGGAGAACAATGAAAAAAGATTTTATTACGATACATGAACTCAGCCGTTATGAGTTTAATGAAATCCTGGATTTAACCACCAAAATGAAAAAAAACCCGGAGAAATACCGCTCAGTCCTTAAAGATAAAATTCTCGCTATGATTTTCCAGAAGCCTTCTCTCCGGACAAGAATGACCTTCGAAGTTGGTATGCTCCAGCTGGGTGGAGAGGCTATTTATCTGGCACCTTCTGATATCCAGATGGGTTCGCGGGAAAGCGTGAGGGATATAGGGAAGAATCTGGAGCGCTGGGTAGATGGCATTATGATCAGGACTTTTGGCCACCATATTATTATCGAGCTGGCTGAAAGCACCAGAATTCCGGTTATCAATGCTCTAACTGATCTCCTCCATCCCTGCCAGGCCATGGCTGATCTCTTCACCCTGCTCGAGAAAAAAGGCAGTCTGGCCGGTCTGAAGCTGGCCTATGTTGGCGATGGAAACAATGTAGCTCACAGCCTGATGCTGGCCGCGGCTAAGGCAGGAATGAAAATGGCTGTAGCTACTCCTCCCGGTTATGAGCCAAAGAAGGAAATAATAGATTGGGCCAGAGAAGACGGGCAAGGAACGGATTTTGAACTGACCATTACTCATGATCCGGTGGAGGCGGTTAGCGAAGCTGATGCCGTTTATACGGATGTCTGGGCTTCAATGGGTCAGGAAGCAGAAAAAGAAATAAGGAAAAAGATCTTTTCTCCTTATCAGGTTAATCGTGAGTTGTTTTCTAAGGCGAAACCAGGTGCTTATTTCATGCACTGTTTGCCAGCCCATCGAGGTGAAGAGGTAACCGATGAGATTATCGACTCACCGAATTCCATCGTCTATGATCAGGCTGAAAATAGATTGCATGTGCAAAAAGTTATCATGATGAATTTAATGGGGAAAAAATAACCAATGGATAAAGAAAATTTAAAAATTACGGCCATAACTGCCGAAGATCTGGCTGTAATTGAACAGGAATTGACCAGGACCAATCGGCCTTTGACTACTGCTGAACTGGCAGAAAAGCTGGCTTTCGCCAAGACGGCCAGTGAGCGGCATCAGGCGGTCAAAATTTATGATCCCAATGCCCGCTATGAAATAGGTGATTTTATCTATAAAGAATATGATGAAAATCTTCAGGTCGGCAGCAAAGCTACCGAGCATTTTCAGGGCGGAGTGGTACTAAAAGTAATTAATAAGACCAGACTGCCCAATTTTCCTTATGAAATGCTGGAAGTTGATTACGACGGGGGAGGCCCTTTCCGCCGTTATCTGGACTACATGAAAAAGACCAAAACTGAGGTGTTATTGCCGTCCAATCCTGAGGGGCAGGGAAAAGAACCTGAGATTCTGGGAGAAGAACGTGATCCGAGGCAGACCGAACTGCCCATGACCGAAAAAGATATAAAGGCCTTAGAGCGAAACTTAAGGAAAGCCCTGACTGGTTCCGCAGCTTTTTTCAGCTGGAATGATTTCTGGCAGCTCAGTTCAAAAAGAATTGAAATCCCGGAAGAAAAAATTAAGGAAATTTCCGAGGAGCTGGCTGCCAGCAAAACTTCTATCTCAAGCGAAGAGATAGTTAAAAAGTATTTTGGCCTTGAACCATCCAGCGATCTCTTTGAACTCTATTGCCTGTCTTTAAATTTTTTGCTCGAGAAGAAATATCGCAAAGATTTTACCTGTCTTTCCACCAGAAACTGGGGTAAGTGGCACCTGAAGAGTGTGCTCAATAAGCTACCTGAAGGCCTGCCCATCTCCAGCCCCCTGGCTCCGGTACCTGATCTTGGGCAGGGAGAAGGCCTGCAATATACCAGGGTTGATTCTTTCCCCTTTAAAGTTTATCTGACCTGGCGGGAAATTCTGTCCGGTGCCGTCCGCCTTCCACGCAGTCTCTCCCGTGAATTCACCTCCCGAGAATATCAGTTCGTTGATGATGAGGATGGCAAATCATATACTGTTTACTATTATCCTGAAGGTAATTTTCTTCTAGGACTGGCTGAGTATTTTCAGGCCAATAATATTCCTCAGGGAACAAGCCTGACCATTAACCGTAAAACTGAAGACACTTTTACCTTCTGGATCAAAAAGTCCAAGAAGAAAACAGCCACCTACCAGTTGGAATATGATTCTGCTACCGGACACTTTAGCCTGGGTCACGGAGAAGTCTTTACTCTGGCTATGGCTAATAAAAGTCTTAATCTCGACCGGGAAATTGTTGCCCACCTTTTGACCAGGCAGGATGAAAGTCAAGATCTGGATTTGAGGCAATTGCTCGTTAAGGTCTTTAAGACGCCAGAACTGACGGGTAATAACCGGTCTCTACATTTTCTGCGGGCTTATCATCTGGTGGACCTGCTGCGGGCAACAACGGCCGAAGATGTTGAGTATGTCCTTAATAATGCACCTGAATTTGTGGCATCGGAGAAAAAAGAAGGGATTTATATTTACCAGGAATCCCTTGAACCAAAGGAGGTTCCGGTCGAGGAAGAAAAGGTTGTGTCCTCTTTTCTCGAATCGTTGGCCGAGCAACTGGCTGGTAGCCGAGCTGAGGCCGAGACAACCATGAGTCAGGAAAGTGCTGCTCCCGAAAAGCAAGAAGGCGCCGGGGTCGAAGAAGTAGCAGAAGAAATCCAGGCGGAAACAGTTGCGCCCCCGACCCAGGAAGCTGAGATCAAAGTTACACTTGAACCCGTTAAAAAAGAGAAAGCCAGAGAAGTAGAGAAAGAAGGAAAACCAGGCAAAAAGAAAAAAGAATCGACGGAAGACAAGAAATTCAAATCGAAAAAAAGTGATCGTCGTTTGATTGAAGAAAGAATTGTCGAAGAAGAATCTGAAATAGAAGCGCTGGAAGCAGTCAAGGCTCAGCAGGAAGAAACAGAAGAAGCTGAAGCAGAAGATAAAACTATCCAGATTGAGCTGGAAGCAGCCAAGCAAGAAGCTAAGTTTGGTTTCTTTGCAGAAATGTTGAAATCAGCTTTGACCAAGAAACAGCCGGAACAAAAAGAGGAAGAAAAAGAAGAAAAAAAATAACCTGAGACGGCCTCCACGTTCGGTTAGAGTATTATCCTTTTCGAGCCGCTCCGGCGGGTAAGTCCCAGTTCATCCAGAAATTCGAGCAGCGGAATGGCATATTTTCTGGATAAGCCGGTCAATTTTTTAAACTCACCTACTGTTAATTCTCTCTGACCATTTCTTTTTCTATCTTCCAGTTCTTTTTTGATCTCTTCCAGCCAGCTGGCATGAAGAATAAAACCATCCTGACTTTCGACTACTTTCTTTTTCTGGAGAAGGAGCTCAACCATCGTTTCGAGGCGTTGAGGATGAACCTTAAATTTTCTGGCCAGCTCTTCCAGAGAAGCGGCAGAAAACTTCTGTTCCAGCAGCATCTTCTCAATGGCCTGCCTGATTTCATCTTCTTCTTTTGACAGGTTGGTTTCAAAACCGTGTTGCCGGACCTGTTCGCCGCTTATTTCCACCTGCCCGTCCTTGACGAGGCGGTTTAAAGCCAGCCGCAGAACAGGCCTGGGCAACCTGAATCTCTCCTGGATCTTTTTAATGGAGGGACCGATTTCGGCTGGCCGTCGCTGATGATAATCTTCAATGAAGCTCATTATTTTGGCCAGCAGAAAATCAAAACTTTGTCTGCTCAGAAGAAAAAGTGGGGAAAATTCTAGGATAAAAAGCTGCCCCTCCTTTTCGAGCTCCAGGGCTAATTGAGAGAGCTCCGAGGGAGATAGCCGGCAAAAATCTTCCAGCTCTTTTTCCCTCAAACCTTGAAGGCCAGCTTCTTCGGTTAGAGCCAGCAGCAGGGCTTTCTCACCAGCGGCACATCGGTCGAGCCACTGGATGAGTTTTTCTTCCCTTTTGATTCTTGTTAGCTGATTGGCTTGTGGATAGATGACGCGGGCCGAGACAGGCCGGTTAAAACCAGGAAGCTTAATTTGAAAAATATCTCCCCATCTGACTTCAAAAGGCAGCCTGGCTTTTATCTTTAAATAAGGCACCTTGAATTTGTTTGACGGCAGCTTAACCGGCTCGATTCTGGCCTGAAATTGGCCCTGGTTGGCCAGAATCTGACCTGAGAGCTGTTCCTCACCGGCCAGCTCCAGCCATTCTTCGCCGGGCAGGGCATAAAAAACTGTTTCAACTGAAGTCATTTTCGGCTCTCATCATTTCTAATCAATCTTTTCGGCCAGGACGAACTCGACCTTTTTAAGGATCGGGTTGCAGCTAACCATCCTGACTCTAACCTTTTCTCCGAGCGAGAAGGTTACTCCACTTTGCCGACCACGGAGAGTTTTTTCATCTCTTCTTAAAAAGTAATCATCGCCCAGAGCGGAGTAAGGTATCAGGCCATCTATGAAGTAATCGTCAAGTTCAACCACCAGTCCAGCCCGGTTAATATCGGTTATAATCCCGACGAATTCTTCACCCAGCTTATTTTTCAGGAGGCGCAGAATTCTCCACTGAATAAGAGCTCTTTCTGCTTCATCGGCCAGCCTTTCCCGCTGGGAACAATGAAGGGCAATATCGGCCAGTGGCCAGGGTCTTGGCTTTTTACCGGCTAAGGCTCTCTTCAGGAGGCGATGAACAGCGAGATCAGGATAGCGACGAATAGGTGAGGTAAAATGGGTGTAAACAGGCAGAGCCAGACCGAAATGACCACAATTTTTATCTGAATAGACGGCCAGACGCATGGCTCTCAAGACCTGAATCGTGATGAATTTTTCTTCTGGCTTGCCTTTAAAGCTCTCGATAATTTTCTGGAGATCAGCCGATTTAATCTGACTGGCTCGGGGCAGCTCCAGTCCGAAATGGACCAGCAGGCTTTTTAATTTTTCCAGGTCGGAGCGAGTCGGAGCAGGATGGACACGGTAAATACAGCCATAATTATGTTCATTGAGATAAGAGGCTACGGCCACATTGGCGGCCAGCATGAATTCCTCGACGAGACCATGAGCTTCGTTTCGCTCCGAAGGGACAACTGACGTCAGTAATCCTTCCCGATAAACGAGTTCAGGTTCGAGCAGATCAAAGTCAAGACTGCCCTGGCTGAGACGTTTTCCTTTAAGAACCTGGGCCAGATGCCTCATCAGAAAGAGATCGTCAAGGAGATACTGATAACGATGTCGTTCTTCCGGGTTGCCCTGAAAGATTTTGAAAACCGAAGTATAGGTCATTCTTTCTGCTGTCTGAATAACTGAGGGGTGGAAATCACTCTGCAGAATTTCACCCCGATCATCTATTTCCATGAGGGCAGAAACGGTAAGGCGCGGAACCCTGGGCCTCAAACTGCATAGATCGTTGGATAACTTTTCGGGCAGCATGGGTAACGTCAGATCAGGAAAATAAACGCTGGTCCCACGCTGATAGGCCTCGCGATCAAGAGCTGAGCCTGGCCGGACATAATGTGAGACATCGGCAATATGAACGCCCAGCAGATAATGCCCATTGCTCAGTTTCCTGATGCTCACTGCATCATCAAAGTCCTGCGCCTTTTCACCATCAATGGTAACGGTGGTCCAGTTTCTGTAATCGGCCCGCCCCGAAAAATCTTGAGGGCCGGGCTCAGCCGGCAGAGCTGCTGCCTCGGCCAGTGTCTCGCGGGCGAATTTTTCGAAAAGGTTATGCTGGTTGATAACAACTTTTACATCGACGCCCGGCTCATCCTGGTAGCCAAGTATTTTTCTGACTTCCAGGCTGGCCCGGTCAATTTCCACAATCTGTCCTGGTTTTGGCTTTTTGCGGTCCTTAAGTTTAACCAGAAACGGTTCTTCATGAATGGTATCCATGGGCAGAACAAATGGCTGGTAATTTATCTCTAGATACAGGCCGAAAATAGATGAGCGTCCCCTCCTTAAAATCCTGGTTATCCGTCCTTCTGTCTTCCCTTTTTGTCCTTCTTCTTTGACCAGGACTTCAACCAGGTCACCGGTTAGAGCGCCTGCTGTCTGGCCGGGTGGAATAAAAATATCTTCAAGACCACCTTCGGCTGTTTCTGGCGTGACAAAAGCAAAACCACGCTTGTTGAGGGAAATTATTCCTCTGATGACTTTATTTCGGGGCAAAGGCAAAACCAGGTCACCCTTTAATTTAAGTAGTCCCTGTTTTTCCAGGTATCTGACCAGTCCCTTTAATTTTCTTTTCTCGCTTTTATTGAGCTTCAGGACCCGCCCCAGTCTCTCCAGACTGATTGGCTTTCTATTTTTTTCTAAATATTCAATTATTTCTTTTTCCATGTTTTTTCCATCTCTAGTTGGTTAATGTTGATTAAATTTATCGCAATAATAATATTTTCAATAATAAAAAAGAGAGACGTAGGGGAGATGATAAAGCTGTCTCTTCTCTTTGACCAGCCTCGTCTGCAGGATTTCGGCCAGAGCCGCTTCTGGCTTGCCTGGAAATTCCCGTCGAATCTCCTTTAAGCCAGTCTTTTTGTCTTCCTCCGGTATGAGCTCAAAAACAAGGCGGTCAATTTCCTCATCCAGTTCTTCGAGCCTGCTGGCGTCCGGCTCATTCTGACTTAAAATCTCCAGGGCTTCTTTATATAAATTTTCCAGCGGCTTTAATTCAGCCGGTAGTCTCTCGAGGAAATCCTTTATTTCGGATCTGGCTTTATTCAATTTTTTATCAGGCTCTGCTGGCGGCGAGGCCTGACCGATAAGCCTTTCCTGATAGCTGGCATAAGCCTTTAAGACCTCTCTTTCACATTGACTGAGTGAATAGATGTTTCTCTTTTTTTTTCTTTTGAGTTGTCTGGCAAAAGTCCGGTCAATGCCCTCCAGAATTGGCTCCAGTGGTATGCCCAGTTTTTCCCAGTCGGAGATGAGAGCCAGGTCGCGGGGTGGCAGAAAGAACATGCTGGTCTGATGCCTTAAGAAGCGGCGGGCAATCTCCTGGTAATAGTACTGGCGGCTGGCCTCATCCTGAGTCATTTTTTATCCCCAGGGCGGTTTTTCTCATAGAGTAGCTGCAAACCTTCCAGGACCAGATTTGGTTCAAAGTGGTCTATTGCCTTGATATCAGAGGCGATAAGCTCAGCCTGACCGCCGGTGGCTACAACTACCGGTTTGGCCTGCAGTTCGGCTGACACCTCATTGATAATTTGATTGACCAATCCAATATAGCCAAAGTAGAGTCCCGATTGCATGCTGGAGACGGTATTCCGGCCGATGGCCGCTCTGGGCTTTTTGATTTCAATCCGTGGCAAACGGGCTGTTCGCAAATAAAGGGCCTCAGCCGAGATTTGAATGCCGGGAGCAATTGATCCACCCAGATATTCGCCGGCGGCTGAGATAGCATCAAAGGTGGTGGCTGTCCCGAAATCAACGATAAGGCAGGGTCCCCTATACTTTTTATAGGCGGCGTAAGCAGCCACAATGCGGTCTGGACCAACCTCGGCCGGGTTCTCATAAAGAATTGGTATGCCGGTTTTAAGTCCCGGTCCAACCAGCAGTGGTTTGACCCCGAAGAATTTCTCCACCGCTTGTTCAATAACAGGAGTAATTGGTGGAACCACGGAGGAAATAATAGCTCCCTTAATTTTGCGGGAGGAAAGCTTTTCGTGTTCCAGCAGGTCACAGAGAATCAACCCGTATTCGTCTGGGGTTTTTTCGCGATCACTTTTAATTCTCCAGTTAGCAATCAGTTTTTTTGCCTGATAAACACCAAGGGCCATAGTGGTATTGCCGATATCAAAGGCCATGATCATCTTTTTCTCCTGAGTGCTCATTATACTTTTCCGGTTCAATTTAGCTTATAACTTTAATTATTTCTGAAGCGTAAAATTTTTTTCTATCCTGACCGATTTGAAGAATTAAACTTCCATCCGGAGCAAGTCCACCAAATCGGCCGGAGACCTCTCCTTCTCTCTCTTTGATAATCAGAGCCTGACCTGTAGAGAAAGTTAGTCTGTCTTCCACAATTTTGATTATAGAATTAACCTGCCCTTCTTTTAGCTTATTATACCAGAATTGAAACTCCTGACCAAGCAGCTGATGAAAGTCTTCAGTCGGAAAGCTTTTTCCGGTGATAAGAAGAAGTGAGGTGGCCCGCCCGACCACTTCTTCCGGGAAATCTTCCAGGTGATGATTAAGATTAAGCCCGAATCCGGCTATAACATAAGGTCTGTCTTTCTCTGCGGTCTCTGCCTCGCACAAAATCCCACCGATCTTTTTACCTTTAAAGAGAAGATCATTAGGCCATTTCAGGTCAATTTCCACTCCGCTCAGCTGACGGATGGTCTCTGTTGTTGCTACCCCGGCTGCCAGCGGTAGAAGATGTAAAAGGGGGGCAGGTGGCCTGAGCAGAAATGATACATAAAGTCCTTTCCCGGCTGGTGAATGCCAGCGCCTGCCTTTGGTTCCTCGACCGGCAGTTTGCTCATCGGCCAGCACGGCCGTTCCTTCCGGAAAGCCGAGTCTGGCCAGCAGGCGACCAAAATTCATGGTCGAGTCAATGGTCGTAAACCTAAAGGCCAGCTCGCCGAAATTTATTTCATTCATGGTTTATGCTTTTAGCGGTTGGCTCGAACTTAAAGCTCTTGCAGCTCTGATAAGCTTTTCAGTAGTTTTTCTTTTTTAAGCTCAAGTTCCTGCCGGCGCTGTTCATGTTCTGCCACCACTTTTTGGGGTGCTTTCTGTTTGAAATCAAGATTTTCCAGACGCACCCGGATTTTGGCCAGATCTTCCTCCAGGCGAACCAGCTCCTTCTGGAGTCGCTCCCTTTCCTGTTCATGGTCTATGGCTCTGGCCAGCTGCAGGCCGATTTCGGTTGTCCCGGCGACTCCTTTAAGAAGGTGTTCAGCAGATGGCATTTCCATCACATATTCGATTCTCTCTACACCGGCCAGAAGTCTGATTGCCTCTTCGTGTGAGCCAGTCAGTTTCTGGCTTCTGTCGCGGTCGCTTATCCAGAGGTTTACCTTTTCTTTGACAGGCAGTTGATTGTCCGCCCTGATTCTTCTCACTTCAGAAATAAGCTCCTGCAAAAACCTCATCGTCTCTTCTGCTTCCTCATCCAGCCATTGCTCCTCAGCCACAGGCCAGCTCTCGGTGAGCAGCGATAAGCCACTGCCCGGCAGGTGATGCCAGATTTCCTCCGTAATAAAGGGCATAAAAGGATGGAGGAGTCTTAAGATTTGATCGAGTGTCTCAACCATCACCGCTTCGGTATTCTTGTTGCCCTGCTTGAGCTCAGGTTTGATAAATTCGATATACCAGTCGCAGAATTCATGCCAGATAAAATGGTAAATAGTCTCGGCTGCCTCGTAGAATCTATAATTTTTCAGAGAATCATTCAGTTGCTCAATAACCCTGGTCAGACGGCTGCGAATCCAGCGGTTAGGAAGAGTCAGCGGCTCCTCAACAACAGCCGTTTTTTCCTGGCCGAGATTCATCAAAACAAAACGGGAGGCATTCCAGATTTTATTGGCAAAGGCCCGATAGCCAGCCATTCTTTCTTCAGATAGAGCAATATCCATACCGGGGACAGCTAAAGAAGCTAAGGTAAAGCGCAGGGCGTCTGTCCCGTATTTGTCGATCATCTCCAGCGGGTCGATAATATTACCCTCGGATTTACTCATTTTCCTTTTCTTCACATCCCGGACCAGACCATTGATGAAAACCTCTTTAAAAGGAACTTCCTTCATAAACTTGAGGCCCATCATAATCATTCTGGCTACCCAGAAGAAAATGATGTCAAAACCGGTTGACATCAGGTCAGTCGGATAGAAAACTTTGAGATCTTCAGTTTCTTCTGGCCAGCCCAGGGTGGCGAAGGGCCACAGAGCAGAAGAGAACCAGGTGTCAAGAACATCTTCATCCTGAACGACCGGTCCACCACATTTCTCGCAGGCGGCGGGTTTGTCCATTGAGACCATGATATGCTGGCAATTCTGGCAGTAATAGGCAGGAATGCGATGGCCCCACCACAGTTGCCGTGAAATACACCAATCATGAATTTTATACATCCAGTCAAAATAGGTTTTAGTCCAGTTTTCGGGAATGAAAACGATTCTTCCGTCCTCCACTGCTTTGATAGCTTCTTTGGCCAGTGGCTCAATTTTGACAAACCACTGCCAGGAAAGATAGGGTTCAATAATCGTTTTGCAGCGGTAACAGTGCCCGACCGCGTGGCTGTAATCCTCAACTTTAACCAGATAGCCAAGTTCTTTGAGCTTTTCAACTACTTTTTCCCGGCAGACGAAACGATCCAGACCTTTGAATTCCTCACCGGCTGCTTCAGTCATATGGCCGCTGCCGTCGATGACAATAATCTGCTCCAGGCCATGCTTTTTGCCCAGTTCAAAGTCAACCGGATCATGAGCAGGTGTAACTTTAACCGCTCCAGTTCCGAAATCTCTTTCGACCTGTTCATCAGTGATGACCGGGATAAGGCGGTTCTGGAGTGGCAGCAGAACTTTCCTTCCATGAAACTTTTTGTAATGCTCATCATCGGGGTGGACAGCGATGGCCGTATCACCCAGCATGGTCTCGGGTCTGGTGGTGGCCACCACTATTTCCTCATTGGAGTCAGGTAAGGGATACCTTATATACCAGAGATGGCCCTTTACATCCTGATGCTCAATCTCAATATCAGAAAGGACGGTCTGGCAGCGAGGACAGCGATTGACCAGATAGTAATCACGATAAATAAGGCCTTCGTTGTAAAGTGAGACGAAGACATAATTGACAGCCTTACAAAAACCTTCATCGAGAGTAAATCTTTCCCGCGACCAGTCCAGAGAACAGCCCAGACGCTTGAGCTGTTCAGTAATCACTCCACCGTATTTTTTCTTCCATTCCCAGGCGAGGTGGAGGAACTCCTCCCGGCCGACCTGTTCCCGACTCAGCCCTTTCTCTTTTAAATTCTGCTCGATGACATTGTGAACGGCGATCGAGGCATGATCTGTTCCCGGCAACCACATCGTGTTGTAACCCTGCATTTTCTTCCAGCGAACAATAATATCGGGCAGGGTAAAACATAGAGCATGGCCCATATGCAGTACGCCGGTGACATTCGGTGGGGGCAAAACCATAGAAAATTTGGGCTTGCTGGACCTTACCTGGCCTTCAAATAGCCTGCTATCCAGCCAGAATTTTGACCACCTGGCTTCGACTGGTTTGGGGTCATAGGATTTTTCCAGGATTTTCTTCTCTTCTGTCATCATGCTAACTTTTTCTCCCCTGATTGTGGATAAGATTATTATTGGTACCAGGCTCCTGCTGGTTGAAAAGTCCTTTAATTTCCGGCATCAGGCTCTGCCTGATTTTTTCTTCGAGTTCCTTTTCTGCCGTTTTAAGTTCTTGCTGGACAAGCAGTCGAATCTCCCGTCTTAAATCTGAAGGCAGGCTGGCGGCAGCGAGCTTCTCCTGACCGGGCTTAATTTCAGGCAGTTCCTCCGGTAAGGTGTCAGGGACCTTGTTTTTTTCGATGGCTTCCCTGATGGCTTCAGCCAGATTTTCTGAATAAAAAGGCCTGTAAAAGACCTGCTCCGGTCTGAGAACCGGCAGAAATTCGCTGCCCAGAGGCTCAAAGGTTCCGGCTACCAGAAAAAGCGGCACCCGGCCGGCGGCGGTTAAGCGGTTGTTGAGATTAAGGGCATTTTCAGTTGACTCAAGAATGGATTGTTCCAGGATGATGGCTTCGGGTGTAAAACTATCAAGAAAACGATTGATTTCATCCAGATTGCCGGCCAGATGAAGATGATATGTCTCCTCGGGGAAAATAGACTGACAGAGCTTCTTTAAAACCGGGCTGTCAGAGGCAATTATCAGGTTATAAGCCACTCTTGTCCTCGATGCAATTAGCTCTAAAAATGTGAAATTTGATAATTTACTCTACATTTTTAGCCTTTTTCTGTCAATCAGGTGGGCAGAAGGCCAGGGAGATCAGGGAAATCAATATTCCAGAAAAACAGTCCCCTCGCCCAGCAGGGCCTCCAGCTGGTCAATTAAAAGCTGCGAAGGGAAAACTGACTGGAACTCTGCTGACTGAACAAGATAATCAGAGGTAGAATTTTCGAGTTCCAGATAAAGCGGGCATTCCCCCGGAAAGGCGGAGAGAATTTGTTTCAAATGTTCAACTGTGTCTTCTGCTATTGTCTCCAGCGGAATTTTAACCGTTATCTTTCTGGCCAGTTTTTCAAAAGCCTCTGAGAGGGGCATAACCTGCGAGACTATGATTTTTTTTGATTCAAAGCTATCTGCGGACATCTTACCTTTGAGCCAGATGATCTGTCCTTCTTTAAGGTAAGGATTGAATTTGCTGAAAGCATCAGGAAAAGCCGTTACATCCACCTGGCCGGTCAGGTCTTCCAGTACCAGTGTCGCCATTCTTTCTTCCTTTTTGGTCTTAATGATCTTAACCGAAACAACTATCCCGGCCAGCCTGACTTCCCGGTCGAAATCCTTTTCTGGATCAAGAGCTTCAATGAGATGGCTGGTTATGGCCTGCAGCCTGGATTTATAAGAAGCCAGCGGATGGCTCGAAACATAAGTGCCCAGGACCTCTTTTTCGTAGGCCAGGCGGAGCTCATCTTCCCACTCGTTAATCGCCTGCAGATCGGATGGAATTTCTGGCGGTGGGAGGTATTCATCGCCAAAAAGAGAAAGAGCACTTTCTTCTCTGGCCTTCTGCTTCTGGCGGCCATATTCCAGGAGAGTATCAATCAGCTCATAAAGCTGGGAACGCTTCCAGCCCAGAGAATCAAAAGCTCCGGCCTTGATCAAGCTTTCCAGGGCCTTACGGTTCAAAATCCGCGAGTCATATTCTTCGAAGAGATCAAACAGGTTTTTAAAACCGCCTTTCTTTTCCCTCAGGGCAATTATTTCTTTAACCGTATTTTCACCGACATTTTTTACAGCTGACAATCCCATGCGGATGTTCTGCCCCTCGACCGAAAAATGGTAGTGACTGTAATTGATGTCAGGCGGGAGAACATTTATTCCCAGCTCACGGCACTCATTGACGTACTTAATGATCTGGTCGGTATCTCCCTTTTCCGCCTCTGAGGTCAGCAGAGCCGCCATGAAATGAGCCGGATAATGAGCCTTAAGATAGGCTGTCTGGTAAGCTAAGTAGGCATAGGCAGCACTGTGTGATTTATTAAAGCCATATTCGGCAAATTGAGCAATCTGGTCGAATATTTTTTCTGCCTTAGCAGCAGGGATACTTTTTTTTCGTGCCCCCTGAATGAATCTGTCGCGCTGGGCTTTCATTATTTCCTTGACCTTTTTCCCCATAGCCTTGCGCAGCACATCGGCCTCAGCCAGGGTAAAGCCGGCCAGATCAGTGGCGACGCGCATGACCTGTTCCTGATAAACGATGATGCCCAGTGTTTCTTTTAAGATGGGCTCAAGCTGCGGCACCTCATAGTTAATTTTTTCCGGATGGTGCTTTCTCTGGATAAATTCTTCAGTCATACCGCTTTTTAGTGGTCCTGGTCGGTAAAGAGCATTGAGGGCAATCAGGTCACGAAACTGCTCTGGCTTAAAACGCCGCAGCAGCTCTTTCATGCCGTAGCTTTCAAACTGAAAAACCCCGTCTGTAGCCCCCTGCTGAAAAATGCTAAAAGTCTCCGGGTCAGTTAAAGGAATTTTATCCAGGTCAACTCTTTCCCCTGTTGCCTGCTCAATCAGGGTCAGGGCATCGGTTATAACCGTCAGGTTGCGCAGCCCGAGAAGATCCATCTTGAGCAGCCCGATAGCTTCAATATCGCCCATGGGAAACATGGTCGTTATTTCACCCCGGGTTGACTGATAAAGCGGGATAAACTCGACCAGAGGTTTAGGGGTAATAACGATACCGGCGGCATGAATGGAAGGATGACGCACCTGTCCCTCGAGTTTACGGGCCACATCGAGGAGCCTGGCCATGCGCTCGTTTTTCTGATAAATCTCTTTTAGCTCCGGGACGGATTTTAAAGCACCTTCAATATTGGCCTCCGGGCCCTGGGCTGGAATGAGCTTGGCTACCCGGTCCACTTCATTCAGCGGGATTTCCATTACGCGGCCGGCATCCCGGATAGCCTGGCGAGCGGCCATCGTCCCGAAGGTCACAATCTGGCAGACATTTTCCCGGCCATATTTTTCGGTGACATAATCAATTATTTCCTGGCGGCGGCGCCCGCAGAAATCTATATCAATATCGGGCAGGCTGATTCTCTCCGGGTTTAAAAAGCGCTCAAAGAGAAGATCATATTCAATTGGATCAATCTGGGTAATGCCCAGGCAATAAGCGATCAGGCTGCCGGCAGCTGAGCCTCGTCCTGGTCCTACCGGAATACCGCGATCGCGGGCTGCTTTGATCATGTCCCAGACAATCAAAAAATAGCCTTCGAAGCCCATCTCCTCGATCAGCTTTATTTCTCGCTCGAATCGCTGCTGATATTCTTCCAGGGTGTGAGCGCTCTGCCCGTTATTTATCTTTTCCTTGATGAGAGGGAGGCGCTCCTCAAACCCCTGTCTGGCTATTTCTTCAAAGTAGTCGCGGAGATTTTTATGGCCAGGTGCCTCAAAATTGGGCAGGAAATGGCTACCGAATGGGAATTCAAAGTTGCAGCGGGCCGCAATATGCCTGGTATTATCCAGCGCTTCAGGATAATCCTTGAATAGCTCCCGCATTTCAGCCGACGATTTAAGATAAAACTGGTCGCTCGAAAAATGCATCCGGTCCGGGTCAGACAGTTTCTTCCCGGTCTGAATGCAGAGGAGAATATCCTGAATCTGCGCATCTTCTTTCTGGAGAAAATGGACGTCATTGGTGGCAACCAGTGGAATACCAAGCCGGCGGGCCAGGTCAACTATTTTCGGCAGGATTTTTTTCTGGTCAGGGAGGCCATGGTCCTGGATTTCGAGGTAAAAATTTCCTTCGCCAAAAATCTCAAGATACTGACGGGCGGCGGCCTCAGCTCTATCATCCATGTCCTTGACCAGAAAATCGTTGATCTCGCCCTTGAGACAACTGGAAAGAGCAATTAGCCCGGAGGAATGTTCGCGCAAAATGTCCTTGTCAATTCGCGGCCGGTAATAAAAGCCTTCCAGGTAAGCACTGGTAATAAGCTGGCAGAGATGACGATAACCCTTTTCATCCTTAACCAGAAGAATCAGATGGTAGTTTCCACCCTCATCGCCATTTCCTGTTTTTTTCTCCAGCCTGGATTTCGGAGCGACGTAGACTTCGCAGCCCAGGATAGGCTTTAACCCCTGGCTTCTGGCCGTTTTGAAAAATTCAATAGCGCCAAAAACATTTCCATGGTCGGTGATGGCTACGGCCGGCATGTTGAGCTGGCTGGCCGTTTTAACCAGGTCAGAAATCCGCAGGGCTCCATCCAGAAGGCTGTATTCGGTGTGGACATGAAGATGAATAAAAGAGTTATCCATGATAAGCGGCCTTTATTAAGCGGGCAAAGAGGGACTTATTCCCATTCAATTGTTCCCGGTGGCTTTGAAGTTATATCGTAAACCACGCGGTTGATGCCGTCAACCTCATTGACGATTCTGGTGGAAATTTTCTTCAAAAGTTCGGGGGGAGCCTGATACCAGCTGGCTGTCATGCCGTCCGAGCTTTCGACCAGACGAATCGCCACGACCTGCTGATAGGTGCGCTGGTCGCCCATGACTCCGACTGAACGTACAGGAAGAAGCACAGCAAAAGCCTGCCACAGCTTGTTATAAATTCTCGCCCGGTGAACTTCTTCGAGGACAATAGCGTCAGCTGCTCTGACCATCCGCAGGCTGTCCTGGTTAACTTCGCCGATAATTCTTACGGCCAGGCCTGGTCCGGGAAAAGGATGCTGATGCACAAGCTCCCGGCTTATCCCCAGCTCAAGAGCGAGTGTCCGGACTTCATCTTTGAAGAGTTCCCGCAGCGGCTCAACCAGCTCGAATTTAAGGTTAGCAGGCAGGCCGCCCACATTGTGATGAGACTTTATGCGATGAGAAGGACCTTTAACCGAGGTGCTTTCGATCACATCGGGATAAATTGTGCCCTGGGCCAGGAATTTAACCCCGCCCAGCTTTTTAGCTTCTTCTTCAAAAATCTCAATAAAAACCTGGCCGATTATCTGGCGCTTCTTTTCCGGGGCTATCACTCCCTTTAACCGGTCAAGAAACCTGTCCTGGGCCTCGACACCTATGACCTGAAGAGAGAATTTCTGACGGAATTCCTGAAGGAGATTTTCATATTCACCCAGGCGAAGAAGCCCGTTGTTGACAAAGATGCAGTAAAGCTGGCGGCCAACTGCTTTCTGAATGAGGAGTGAGGTGACCAGTGAGTCAATACCACCGCTCAGGCCGCAGATGACTTTTTCCCGGCCGACCTGCTGGCGAATTTCTCTTACTTTTTGCTCAATAAAAGACTTCATGTTCCAGTCAGCTTTAAGGCCTGAGAGGCGAAAGAGAAAATTGGCCAGCACTTTTTTGCCCCCGGAGGTGTGAGCCACTTCCGGGTGAAATTGAACCCCGTAGATTTTAAGGCGCGGATTTTCTATGACGGCAGCCCTTGAGTTTGAGGTCCTGGCGGTAATAGCGAAACCTTCCGGAATCGCCTCGAGGCGATCGCCGTGGCTCATCCAGACCTGAGTTTTATCCTTTAAACCATGGAGAAGCCCCTGTCTATCCAGAATCCGAAGCGAGGCAAAACCATATTCTTTGCGAGGAGCTTTTTCAACCTTTCCCCCCAGGTGATGAGCGATAAGCTGGAGTCCGTAACAGATACCCAGGATGGGGATGCCCAGCTGGAAGAGGCCCGGATCAGGGTGGGGCGAGTCAGGCTCATAGACACTTTTTGGCCCGCCGGACAGGATAATGGCTCCCGGGCTGAGGGCTTTTATTCTCTCGAGGGGAAGGTTATAGGGGTGGATCTCAGAGTAAACGCCGAGTTCACGGACTTTTCTGGCAATGAGCTGGGTATACTGCGACCCAAAATCAAGGATGAGGGCTTTATTCATAGATGGATTTTAGCAGAGGGCTAATCCAGCTTCAAGGCATGGCAAAACGGTCAGGCTGACATTAAGCACAGTGACCCAGGGTGACACAGAAAGCAACACACAATCAGAGTGACTCAAAGTGGTACAGCAAGTGATAAAGAATTAGAAAAGTCTCGTTGGATTTCAAAACTAACGTGAATTTCAAGGTCAGCCAGGCGAAAGCTCCCCTTTATGACCAGACTCAATCAAGAGCACTTTTTTGGTCAGATAGTGGCCTGGCATCCCTTTACTTTTCAGGCACAGACAACTTATATCTATGTAGTTTGGCTGGAATGAATTCGTCTTGTCCGGCCAGTTTTTCTTCTTCGGTGATATAAACGTAATCGCCCCGGGCACAACTAATTCTCCCCTCGTGGGGAATTTCCAATCCTCTGGCGTAGGTCACCCCATTTAAATCGTGCAGGTTTATATAGTTTTTTCCAAATTCTCCTTTTGATTCCCACAGAGAAACCAGAAAGAATTTATCTTTAAGAAAATATATATCACCGGGGTGAAGAAATTTATCCCACCAGTTACTATCCTCATAGGCTGGATCTCGAGGATCAAGATCCTGTGGGAAACTATCTGCTTCAGGATAAAACTTTGAGAAATGCCTGGGCTTAAAGATTTTTTTTAAGGTCAAATCATAATCATAAAAATAGATATGGTATTTATCAGGATAAACAAATAGAAAACCGAGGTCAGGAACATTGGCCAATCCTCCCGGATTAAATCGAGCCATGGCTGCTCTCAGCCTGTCATCTCCTGCCTTAAAAGTCTCGGCTAGAAGCTCACCGGATTTATTGTATTTTTTTAATAAGTTAGAAATATTATAAAGTGAAAAAGTGATGAAATTGCCCTGACTGTCAATAAAGATTTTATTTACACCTGATTTTAAGTGTATCTGTTTTAGAAAGTGATAATCCGGGGAGGCAAAGATGCTCACCCCTCGAACCGGAGCATCATAAAGATATAAATTATCTTGCGCATCGAAAAACGAATTTGTAATCCCCTGATACTCGCCAGGGCCCTGTCCGATGGAGCCAATGAATCTGATGAAATTCCCGCTGTTATCAAATTGCATAATTTTTTGCTCTACTGGACTGAACAAGAAATAATCCCCCTTAGAATTAATTCCGAGTAACCCAAATCCTGAGAGCGGTTGGTTTTTGTAGGTGAAATTAATCAGCGTGTGGTCTGTAAATAATTCATCCCATTTTTGAGCGACCTTATCCTTCTCCTTGAAGAAAACAGTCTCCACTTCCTTTGAAGCTAATTTATTGAGTGAGCAAAAACATAGCAGAAACAAAGCTGCTATTACCTTTAGATACATAAGAAAATCTTTTTTCGCCGTTTTCTTAATCCCTCTTTTCTTGAAGTATATAACATATAAAACAGGAAGCTAACGTTTCAGTAATTCCAGCGGAGCCTATATCTTTTGATAACATAAAATCCTTCCTCGTCCCTCTCAATTGTGTAAAGCTTATTATTTTCCCAGACTAAGTTACTGGCCCTTATAGCGGATAAAAGTTGTCCTATATACCGTCCTTCAGGATCATAGATATCAATATAATAAAAACCTGGCTTTTCTTTCTCTCGTTCAAAGGTAAAGACAAATATCCGTCCCTGTTCATCAACCGAGATATCTCGAAAATATGGAAAGTACTTCGGAAAGATCGGTTTATAACCAGCTTGACCCACAATCGTCCGCTTATGTCTTTCTTCGAGTTCCTTCTTATCTCTGTCTGAAAGTCTGACCCGTTTACAGCTACGTATTATTTTTTTGATCAGTTTCCCTTCGGGATTAAGAATCTGAAGTTCGTATTTTGTTGTCTCTCCCCATATCACCAGATCATCTCTCGAAATGGTGCAGCACGGTTCAGGTGCCAATAACCTGATCTTTTTCTCTAGATATGAATCGTCTTTAGGTACAACGTAGATGGTCATCATTGTCTTTCTCCATATAATTTAAGTACCAGGATATTGGTCAGTTTATTCATTTCCTCTATTTACCTATAATTATGATGCATTGAAGGGATATAAGAGAGGAGTTTAAAAGATGAAGATTCCTTTTTATCAGGTAGATGCTTTTTCCAGCCGGGTATTCGGAGGCAATCCGGCTGCTGTCTGTTTGCTTCAGTCCTGGCTAGAGGATGAGATCCTCCAGGCCATAGCTGCAGAGAATAATCTTTCGGAAACTGCCTTTCTGGTGCCCAAAGGAAAAAGCAAGTATGCCTTGAGGTGGTTCACTCCGGCAGTTGAAGTTGACCTCTGCGGGCATGCCACTCTGGCCAGTGCCTTTGTAATTTTATCTTTTGTAGAGCCGGCTTGGCCTTCAGTTGACTTTGAGACCATAAGTGGTCAGCTTCCAGTTACCAGGTCGGGAGAGTTACTATCGATGGATTTTCCGTCCCGAAAGCCAGAACCAGCCGCAGCTCCACCCCTCCTTAGCCAGGCACTCGGAGAAACTCCTCTTGAGGTTTTAAGTTCCAGAGACCTGATGGCGGTCTTTAAGGACGAAGAGACCATAAAGGAGATGAAGCCTGATTTTGAAAAATTAAAGCAGCTTAAAGATGTTTTTGGAATTATTGTGACCGCCAGAGGCAGGGAATACGATTTTGTTTCCAGGTATTTTGCTCCCGGTATTGGCGTCCCGGAAGACCCGGTTACCGGTTCTGCCCATTGTACTTTAGTTCCATACTGGTCTGAGAAGCTGGGGAAGGAACATCTCCGAGCCTATCAACTTTCAAAACGGGGAGGGGAAATATTTTGCCATTACCAGGGAGAACGCGTAAAAATATCAGGTCAGGCTGCTCTGTATGCCAAAGGTGAGATTTGCCTCTAGACCTGGATTATCCAAAGAGAAATTATGGAAGTCCGGCTCCGCTGTCCTCGGCATCAGGATCATACCCTGGTATTTCCTTCTCTCCCCTGGATACTATGTCTTATCCCGATTGAGTTGATTCCTTGACAAAAGCGCACAAAAAACCATATATCTTATATACTTTGTGTGTTATATTTTGAAGTCATAAGCATATTAGTCTCTGAGGGGATGGACTACTCTAAGAGATAGAAGCCATTCTGAATAAGGAGGTATTATGCCTTTCATCGTACGTTTAATCATTAACATGGTGGCCGTCCTGATCATCTCATATCTCTTTCCAAAGATGATCCGGGTTGATGGCTTTTTGGCCGCTCTGGTGGCTGCTTTTCTACTGGGGATCGTCAATGCCATCATCAAACCCATCCTGGTTTTTTTGACCTTTCCCATCACGGTGTTGACTCTGGGACTTTTCTTGCTGGTTATCAACGGGTTGATGCTCTGGCTGGTCTCAGCTTTAGTCAAGGGGTTTTATGTCAATGGTTTTTGGGGAGCGGTGTTTGGTTCGGTTTTGATCAGCATTGTAAGCTGGATTCTATCGAGAGTTCTCCCTTCCTGAATACCTGAATAACGGTTTTAGATTTTCGAATTTCTACCCGTAGAAAGCTAGTATTGATTACAAGTCACAATACCCATAAAAATTTGGACCAGATATTTACCTGACTATTTCTTAGAATGAAAGTCAGGCTGGATAAATGGTTAATGGGCAAAATGGGGTAAAATGGAAGAGCGATAAAGGCAATAAAATAGATAGCCAGGAGGAGGATGAAAATGATTAAGAAAAAATACTGGTTCGGGCTAATCCTGCTTATGCTTTTTTATTTAGCTGCCTGTTCTCCCCATTTCCACCTCGACTTTCTCGGTGAGGATAAGCTGCAGGAAGTGGTGCTGGTCCCGAGCCAGGCTAAAGCGAAAATTACTGTTATTGATCTGGAAGGAGTCATCAGCTCGAGTCAAGGCGGACTTTTTTCAAGAGAAGGCGATGCTCTTTCCAGAGTTTATCAGCGTCTGGAAAAAGCTTCCTCCGACCCGCAGGTTAAAGGAATCATCCTGAGACTCGATACACCAGGTGGCGATGTTACTTCGAGTGATATTCTCTATCACGAGATTCTCCGCTTTCGCCAGAAGACCAGAGTCCCAGTGGTCGCTCTGATGATGGGGGTAGCTGCCTCCGGCGGTTATTATGTAGCCTCCGCCTGCGAGATGATTGTCGCCCATCCTTCGACTCTTACCGGCAGCATCGGGGTGATTTCAGTTTTCCCTGATGTCGAAGGCTTGATGAACAAAGTCGGGGTAAAAACCACCGTGGTCAAATCAGGCCAGATGAAAGATGCCGGTAGCCCGTTTCGCGGTATGACTGAAGAAGAAAAGCAGCTTTTCCAGAAAATCATAGATGAGCATTATGAGAAATTCCTGAAGGTGGTGGCGGCGCGAAAGGAAAATGGTCCTTCGCTTGAAGAGATAAGGAAGCTAGCTGACGGGCGGGTTTATACTGCTGAGCAAGCTCTGGAGTTTGGGCTTGTCGATAAGGTCGGCTATTTCCAGACTGCACTCGATGAGGTTTTATCACGAGCCGGTTTAAAAGAGGCCAGAGTTGTGGCTTACACCTATTATCCCAAAAGGCAGAATAATCTCTATGCTACCTCGCTCGCTGGCACCGAGTTTATGAGCGAACCGGTGGAGAAAATCGTCTCAGAGCTTAAAACCGGCTTTTACTATCTCTGGCTTCCCGCTCTTTAACTGGTTGTATCCCTGTAATATTATTTTTATCAAAAATTTCAACAGGGATTGTTTAGATAGATTTTGCTTGTTTTCAGGATGTTTATACAGTTATAATAACTGTCTCCCGTTAGAATGATGACAGCAGCAATACCAGAAGAAAATAGTCTTTCAAGGCAGTGGTGTTGCTAAAAGGATTTTTGGGTCTGTGCCTCACAGATGGTTTGATTTTTTTATTATAAATAGCAAAATAGCCAGTCTGACATGACTGGAAAAATATTGTAAGGAGAGGTTAATGAACGGGACTGATTTTTTTGCTGAGAAGAAACCCGTCCTGGGAATCAACGGGTTAGGAAGGATTGGCAAGCTTACTTTGTGGCATCACGTCGGGAGAAAATATTTTAAGGAAATCGTTGTCAATCAGGGCCGGGAAATCGGAATGGGCATGGAGGCAGTGGCTCAAACCATCGAGAAGGATTCAACTTATGGGCTGATCCATACCTTTTTATACGGGATCAATGCCCAGCCGATCGTCAAAATCGCTGACGAAAAGGAGGGGAAACTACTTATAGACGGAATCCCGGTTACAGTTTTAAGGAAGGCCCGGAATCCTAAGGATATTTCCTGGCGGGACTATGGAGTTGAGCTGGTGGCTGAGTGCACGGGTGAATTCCTTGACCCGACCGCCAGTCCGGATAGCGAAAAAGGTGCCATCCGCGGTCATCATCTGGCTGGAGCGAAGGTAGTCATCAATTCAGCTGCCTTCAAGATTAAAAATAAAGCTTTGCCGATGCCTGAAGATGCGGTAACCTTGATTTATGGAATAAATCACCAGGCCTTCAATCCTGGTCAGCATACCCTGATTTCGGCTGCTTCCTGTACGACTACGGGTCTGGCCCATATGATAAAACCCCTTCTGGAAAATGAAAAGACCCGTTGTATGCTGACAGCCTCCATGTCCACCGTGCATGCGGTTACAAACTCTCAGTGCGTCCTGGACAGCGTTCCGAAGGCCGGAGCCAAAGATTTGAGAAAATCAAGGAGCATCCTGGACAATATCATTCTGACTTCCACCAATGCGGCTGAAGCCCTGGCCCTGGCCATACCAGAAGTGAAAGAGATTGGGTTCATGGCCGATTCTATCAGAATACCTACCAAGACTGAGTCACTGATTATCTTAAACGTGACTTTTCAAAGCCAGATGGGACAGGATGGGGAAATCAGCCATATTGATACTGAGACCATTAATGATATTTATAAACAGGCTGAAGCTAAGGATCCGGAGCGCCTGCTTGTTTACTCGGAAGAACAAAATGTTTCAGCGGACGTAGCTGGTATTAATGCTTCGATCGTTATTGAGGGCCAATTTAATCATACCAGAACGGCTTTTATTGATGTTAACCTCGCCCATATTCCCGGGCTTTCCCCGGAGGTTCTGGATTCTTTTCCTCTTAAGACCCTGAAGATTCCGGTAGTTCATGCCAAGATTTTTGGCTGGTACGACAATGAATACGGAAGCTATACCAACCGGATGGGCGATTTAGCCGTCTATGTTCACAAAATGATGAAATAAGATGGCCTGAGTTTCATATTCGGGCGGGAGTTATTGCTTTTTCTTCAATCTGGTGCTTGCCGAGGTAAACAGAGCCGCTCCAGCCATCAATGCCGATAAAATCGCCGCTATTGATCTTGTATCCGTTGATCAGGCTGTAGCCGTTCTTCTCATAGACTTTCAGGTTCCTGAGACCAACTACGCCAACTTTTTTTAGCTGAGGAATTATAACTGCAGCATGGGAAGTGCTTCCTCCTTTAGCGGTCAGTAATCCGTCAACCTGCCGCAGGAGTCCGATGTCGTCGGGAACAGTGTCCGGGCGAATTAAAATTAAAGGGGTCTGAGGTTCTTTCTGGCTGAAAAATTTGATTTCCTGCTCGGAGAAAACAGCTCTTCCGCACAGCGCTCCGCCGCCAATACCGATGCCATATCCGATCAGAGACTTCTCCAGCTTGGGTGTTCTGGTGAAAGACTTCAACTTGAAGCGTTCCGGCGGCGGCATATCACGAGTCTGCAGGATATACAGTCCTTCCCTGGAATTATTTTCAAAGGTAAATTCAATCTCCTGGTGACCGAAACCCTGGTCGTAAATCAATATTTCTGCCAGGCGCTTCAACTCGGCATAAACAGCTGGAAACTTGTTTTCTAAAGAAATTTCGCTGTCTCTTTTTTCGCTTTTCCTTTGAGCTTCGGAAATAGGATATGTTTCTACCAGTCCGGCTACTATATCGTCACCCTGACCTCCGAAAATGAAATCACCTGAAAGAAGAACAGAACTTGACAGGCCCTTAGGATCACGGGTAAAGGTAACTCCTGAACCAGACCATTCGTCCAGATTACCGAAGACCATCGACTGAACAACAACAGCTGTCCCCCACTTGTCTGAAATGTTCATTTCTTGTCGGTACAATTTGGCTCGAGGAGAATGCCAGGACTCAATTACTTTGAAAATAGCTTTTCTCAGCTGTTCAGGCGGGTCATCTTCAACCGCGATTCCACTATCCTCGAGCGCTTTTCTATAAGCAAGGGCGATCTCGCGCATTTGATCGGGAGTGAAATATAGCTTTTTGGAGACGTTATATTTTTCCTTAAAATCATCGATGATTTCATCAAAGAAATCACGGTCCAGGCCCTCTGACATACCCCAGAACTGAAGAAAACGGCGGTAGCAATCCCAGGCGGCCCAGGCATAGCCCTTTTTCTGACTCAAACCTTCAGCAATTTCCTCATTGATACCGACATTCAGAAATGAGCTCATCATGCCTGGCAGAGAGATGGCCGAGCCGCTTCTCACGGACAGCAGTAAAGGATTTTGAGGGTGACCATAGCGCCGGCGGGTTATTTTTTCCAGCTTTTTAAGTTCGCGCTTGAGCCTCATGTTCATATCCTGGTAAATTTCCTGGTAACCAAGAATAGCCTCCAGGCATCTAAAAATTTCTGTGGTCAGCACAAAGCCCGGGGGAACGGGGAAACTGAGAGAATAAAGTTGCTTGAGAAAATAGCCTTTATTACCAAGAAGAATTTGGTCATCTTTTTTTTGTGGCTTCTTGTAAAGAGGCGTGATGATTATCTCTGGATTGTAACTCATCAGAATATTCAACATGTGGCTGTGAGTTTTGAATTTCTCTTGTTCAGCGCAAAGTGTTTTGAGAATATTGCTGATAAAGTTATCGAGCGTCTGCAGCCCAAAACTTGAGGCAATAATTGAGCGCAGAAAATTCTCGGTCTGCATATAGACTGCTGCTTCCTCTTCCTCTCTGGACAGGCTGGTCATTTTATCACCATACTGTCTGGCCAGAAACTGCCGAATTACTATCCGGAGATTGGCCTGATGAGGGTCTATGTAGTAGAGCCGGATGATATCCTGGATACCCCTGGAAATGAAACGGAAGATATCAATGTATTGATCGAGGCTAAAACGTTTGATTTGGAGAGCTCCCTGGAGATATTTCGTCTTTGATTCAAGCCCTTCTGTGGAAATCCCTTCCAGTTGAAGGGCCTTGATAAACAGACGAAGATATTTATCAATTTTTACCAGAGTGGTTTTGGTGATGAACTGGATATTGAGGGAATTGATGAGCTGTTCCAGAAGGACGTTGGCCAGACATTGTAACCTGAGATAAAGGCCAAGAGCATCGAATTTGGGCTCACGATAGACACCATACATGGACGGGATGCCGGCCGCAATGTGTCTTTTATGATAAATATCTTCAAAGGCTTCTGTTTTTTCCGGAGAAACAATACGCTCTTTTAAGAGACTCAGAAAATCCATAAGTATAACCAGACTCTGGTAATAATCTTTCCGTAAGAGGGCTTTCTGCAAGGAGGTCAGCTTCTGTTGGTCAAAAATATATGAAGATTGCAGGCTTTTGATCACATCCTGATAATGAATGTTGTATTTTTTATAGAGCAATTGATAAAAACGCAGGACCAGAATAGCCTTTTCCTTATCGTCGTCTGTTACCTTGGGGATTTTCTGGATAATCCTCTGAATTTTAGATGGTTCCCACTGCAGAAAAAGGCGCGGATTCTGATGGACCTCCTTGTAGAGCACCCTAAAGATTTTATGCATCCCTTCGTATATCTCTGAACAGCCTTCAATTTGTTCATAAACCTCCTCGGGCAGGAAGGGGCGGATGTCTTCTTTGTTTCCAGAATACCAGTAGCGAACAATAGCCTCAACAAAAGGAATAAGCCTACTGTTACTTTCTACATGAGATTGTTTTCTGACAAAATGAATCAGGGGATCGCGGCGGCCAGTAATGTCATCCATGCGGATCGAGACCTCCCGCAGTTCGCCTTCAGCATTGATTTCATTGAAAAAAATCGGAAGCAGTCTGGCCAGTTGCATGATCAGGTTAAAGGCAGGAGTGATATCTGAATTTAGAAGGGCAGAAATATCTTTCTGCAAAAGATCAGTATCCCGGACAAAGACGCCTCCGATTTTAAGGTTGATGATCAAGGCTGATAGCAGCTGTTTTGTCCAGCGGGGCTTCAGCCTAATAATCTCGAGCCAGGAACGAATATTCTTGATATGCCAAGGATTAAATTTTACTTCCCAATCAGTTGTTGTACCTTGAATATTGGGTGATTGAAATCCGAAAAGAATAATTTCCTCGATAAGAGTATTGACCAGGGAATGCTGGTTGAGCTTAAAGACCTCCCGGGCGGCAGCATTAATAAAGCTAAAAATGGTCTCAGTATGGTGGCTGGAGGCAGTGTTTTCCCGCAGCACCTGGAACATCTTTCTGATAAATTCTTCGGCTTCTGGTGCGGATTTCTCTGCCAGGGCACGGCCGAATGAACGGTTGATTTCCATCAGCGCTTCACGATGAATGTCCTGGAGGGCAGGTAAGCTGATGATTTTTAACAGGAAATCAACATGGAAAGATTCTCCTCGCTGGTTATCTAAGGGGGCCACCTCTAGCTCGTGGGCGATTCTTAGATAGCCGTCGGCGATTTGATAGTAATCGGGAAGTTCTAAATAAATTTTAAAGGCCTCATAGTTTTCCAAACTGGCCGGGGGAAAAGCCTCTTCCAACCGCCTCAACAGTAACCGTAGATGATCATGGCTGATCGGGGCGACCAGTGATTGATATCTGGCCCGGGCCTCGGCCTGCCCATTGAACTCAATAAATTCACGAAGCGGATCAGGCTGCTGCAGCCAGAAGTTAAAAGATGCCCGAAAGGCGCGATAGCTTAGCTCTGCCAGATTATAGACCGGAACTTGCAGACCGGCATCAATAAAAAATTTAAGAATAGCTTTCAGGTCTCTGGTGATTTTTTTCATCGATCCGGATTCTTCCTCAGGTCTCTGCCGCAGGAAATCCAGAGCCCAGAGGACAACCGGGATATTTCGGGAGAGATGCTCTCTACTGTCCTCCAGTATTTTCCTTAGATATTCAAAAAAATAGCCGATAATTTTTTCTTTAACCGGCCCGCTGTTTTCCCGATTAATTAGTTCGGCATAAATTTCAGCCAGGATTTGCAGGGCCAGCTGCCCCTGGTCGTTAAAGTTGTATTTGTAGAAATCTCCGAGGCTGATTCCCCTGAGTTCTTCTGCCAGCTGGTCGCTCTGAGTGTGCGGTTGATGAAACTTTTCCAGAAATTCTTTTAGCCGCTTATGAGTTCCATAAAAGTCAGTGAACAAGTCCAGAAGACTGAGATGCCTGGCTGGAATGGTTATTCCACCAGCACCCCCGGATGAAATGCTCATTGCTGACTGTAAATTTTCAGTTGTTTTCTCTTTACTCATGATCCCTGGTTTATATCTAAATGTTTTGGTTGTTGAAGGCTTTGGAAGAGAGCTTCGCTGAGCTCAGTTTCTCTTGCTGCTACGACAGCTTGCGATGAGAAATAATCGAGGATATTCAAAATTGAAAAATCTCCGTGAGCCGAATCTTTTTTACCGGTGAAAGGGAAAAGATCAGGACCGCGCTGGCATTTGGTATTAATATTTACCCGTGATACCTGGTTTTTGACCAGATCAATCAGCTCTATCAATGTCTTGGTTTTTGTACCAAAAATGCTCAACTGCTGTCCGAAGGGAGAATTACTGATATAAGTTACCGGTTCTTTTATATCGTGGTAAGAGACAACGGGTATAATTGGTCCGAATTGTTCTTCCCAGTAAATCCTCATTTTTGAATTGACTTGATACAAAACAGCCGGGACAAAAATTGATTCGAGTGATCTTCCACCATTTTTGTTACCTATCCTGGCTCCTTTATTGAGGGCCTCCCTGACCAGTTCATGCAGATAGGGAAGCCGCTCGGGGTCAACTATCGGTGTGATCCTTACCCTTTCCATCCAGGGCATTCCCAGGTTAATTTTGCTCACGGCATCAAGCAGCCGTTTTCTGAAAGTTGCCTCAATTTCTTTATGCACAAAAAATATTTTCAAAGCTGCACAGCGCTGGCCGTTGAAAGCCAGTGCTCCTAAAACCGATTCCGCGACAACCACATCGAGGTCGGCATCAGGCAAAACTATCGCCGCGTTTTTTGCACCGAGACCCAATAAGCTATGTAATCTATTTTTTCTGGGGTGCAGACTGATCAAGCGGTTAGCAGTCTCAGCTGAACCGATAAAAGCCAGAACATCTACCTCTCCACTTTTCATCAGCGGTTCAATAATCTTTTTACCATCGCCAGAAATGATGTTCACTGCACCCGGCGGGAAGCAGTCCTGAAAAGCTTCTAACAAAAAGTCAAAAAACAACACTCCAAATTTGGGGGGTTTGATTATCACCACATTACCCGCTAAGAGAGCAGGTAAAACCAGGCTGAAAGTTTCAAAAAGGGGATAGTTATACGGTCCCAGACACAGAGCGATTCCATAGGGTTCATTATGGATAAGGCCTAAGATTCCTTTTTCCTTTTTTAGCAGAAAGGAATCTTTTTCTTTCTGACCGGCAACCTTGATTACCTGTTCAATATATTGCCTGGTTCTTTCAAATTCATCTTCCAGTTCATGGTAAGGCTTGGCGATTTCCCACA